>Ga0209269_1000173_pt1 | contig 89383 bp, 77 predicted proteins | sample MTBAKMMethaMetaG_FD_187455 | JGI IMG/M metagenome (GOLD analysis project Ga0209269, IMG submission 187455) | Enrichment culture microbial communities from Arthur Kill intertidal strait, New Jersey, USA, that are MTBE-degrading - MTBE-AKM (Arthur... | ecosystem: Environmental > Aquatic > Marine >...
CTCATTATTCCTTCTGCTTATAACCCAGGAAATAAAATCACTGTCCTCTAAAAGTTCTTCTAATGTGAAATGTAAATATTTGTCGTTCATTTAATTATAATGTGACGGGTGACAAGTGACAAGTGACAAGTGACAAGTGACAAGTGACAAGTGACGTGTGACGTGTTTATAAGAGAAAGGCGGGATTATACTTTTTGTGGACAGGAAAAATGAAAAAAATTTTTATTTATATAAAATGAGTTCGATATAATAAATAGAGAATATTTAAGAAATAGTCTATACCAGACCCACCCCCCCCAACCCCCTCCCTTTTTCAAAGGAGCGGGGAGATGCTTTGTTGAATATGAAGTTTGATTAATAAATTAGAAATAACCATATAAAGGATTTTATTATTTAAAAAATAAAGTCAGTCTAAACAACTGAAACAATGAAGCCCCCCCCCTCCTTTGAAAAAGGGAGGGGGCAGGGGGGTGGGTCCGGAAAGAATAACTTTTTTGAATTGACAGGGAATAATTATAAATATTATATCATTCCTGCATCAGAAGAAATCATATTTAAGTCCAAACCGGAATGTAGTATAATGAATTACATAACTCTCTGTGTAACCTGTTAATAATCTGACTCCTTTGTCATTTGGATTGAACATATCGGCTAAACTCACACTACATGACAACTGTTTGTATATTTTCTGATTAACCTGTAAATCCCAGCGATAATATTCCAGCTTACCTGATCTGTCAGCTCCATCAACTCTTCTTTGCGGGCTGGTAAGAATATCATCATTATAACTGAATGACAGTCGTGCTGAAAGGCCAATTTTTTTGTTATCATATCCAATTGCAGCATTAGCCAGGTATTTAGCCTGCTTAAGCAGCCGGTCCACATATGCTGTATCATAATTCATAAAAATTATTCTCTTTGCGCCCGGTATTTTGCCATAATCCGGATTTAATGTTCTGACTTTGAGGGTTTCGCTATATCTGGTTTCAGAATCCATCAGGGTAAAATTCATGTTGAATATAAAACCTTTCACCGGCAGGAAATTCATATTCGATTGAAGATCAATTTCAAAACCAGTAATAGATGACAAGTTGGGATTATTTAAAGGATAGGTTATATCGAACCCTGCTGTATGAAGCGGCAGATTCATTAATTCAGGGTCAGTTGCCGTGCCTGATACGACCATTGCTTTCCTTGTCCAGATAAATCCCTCAATATTTTTATAAAATGCACCAAGGGTTAATAATCCGAATTTTGGTTTGTAAAATGTAAAGATAATATCGTAGTTAGTGGAATATGCCGGATTTAATTTTGTATTACCCTTGATAACAGTGTAACCTGTCATATTGATCAGCCTTTTAGGAGCAAGTTGTCCATAATCGGCACGGGAAAGTGTATTGGTATAGGCAAGCCTGATGTCAAACCAATCAGCAGGTTTTATTTTAAGATGAATCTGAGGAAAAAAATCATAATAACTATTTGTAGCAACGGTATCCCTGAAATCTACTTCAATTTCTGTTCTCTCATCGCCTGTAATTTCATCAGCTATATATGCATTGTACTTAATATCAGATTTTTCGTACCTGATACCGGGAATAAAAGTGACATATTTACCAAGGTTAATTTCCGACATAAGATAATATGCCGATATAGATTCATTGGTGATGTAATCATCTTTTGCCCCTGATTCAATAAAGCGATAGAAATCTTTCAAGAAACCATCAAATACATCTGCGACTAAGTTACTATCGAATATATTGTTAATTTTCAGATATTCATATCTGTTATCCAGGAAATCCTTGGGTTTATAATCTTTATCAAGGAAATTAACAATGGATACTTCTCCGACAACGCCTTCCGTTGTCAGGATTGTTTCAGGGTATACTGCAAGAAATCCGCTTTTACTTCCGTACGTATCCATAGGCCGGTTATAACGTACGTTAGTTCTCTCCCTGTCTTTCACCCTGTAATTGGTTCCCGCTTTAACATACCCCGTAAGAAATTGCCCGATCCTGAACGGAGTTTTCCAGTTTATATATCCACTAGATTCCTGTTCTTCCGATTCGTATGTCCGGAAATTCCCGCTGGCCCAAAAGTACTGATCAATGAAATCGTTAACATTTTCCGGGACAAGTGCCAACTCGGGCGGACCTACATCATATGATTGACCTGTCGCAAGATTATTGAATGCAGATAATTTATAAAACGCAAGATTATGCCCATATGGTCTGTTATTGGCGGATTGTGAATGTGCCCCTCCCCACTCTAAAACTGAGCCCAGAATAAAATGTTTACCTTCAATGGCACTTGAATATAGCAGACTATTATTACGGGAATGACTATAATCCATGCCAAGCCTGTTACTTGAAAAAGAATATGATTTAGATGTGCTATGTCCTTCACTTTTCGAATATCCAAAAAAGTTAGAAGATTTTATTACAGAAAACTGGTTAGGCTTCCAATCTAAAAGGAGTGTTCCTCCAAGGTTAGATCCTTTACTATCATTAAGGGAAAGGTTCATACTTGTGATCCAGGGTTTGACATAGGTTTCCCCGGCATTATAATCGGGAATACCCGATACGGTATATCCGACACCCCAGCTATCTGACATTCCCTTACCGATCCTTGCATTACCTGATAGAATAACACCTAATTTATTATTAAAAAAACGGTTACTAACTGAAAAGCTTGGATAATAGCCGGTAACAAGACTGGTATTTGAGTTGCCACTTGTCAGCATATTTAACCGGAATCTGAAATCAGAAGGTGCTTCTCTGAAAACAAGGTTAACTGTTCCCCCCAGACCGCTGGCATCCTTATCGGCGGTATTGGCTTTCTGTACTTCAACACTGCCCAGTATCTCAGGTGTAAAATATCCTAATGATGTAGTCCTGTCATCAGTACCTGTCGCGGGGAGTGTATTGCCCCCAATGGTAATGGAGTTATATTTGGGCTCCAGCCCACGGATAACAACATTTGAAGCTCCGCCACCCCTGCCATCAACCATCACTCCCGGAAGACGACCAATGGCATCAGCTACTGTTATATCCGGCAGCTCCTGCAACCTTTCCGTAGAAACTATATTCGCTATACCTGACGCATTTAATTGCTGATTAATTGCTGCCTGCTGTCCTCTCGCCTGCCCGTAGGCCACGACTTCCAGAAGTTCTACCTGAGACACAGTCATTTTCATATTAATTATGCTCACTTCTCCTCTCTCCAGTTCTATCTCCCGGGTTTCAGTATTGTAGCCAACAAAAGAAAACTTAATAGTGCGTCTGCCTGCCGGGATTCCCAGTAACTGGTAATCTCCGTTCGCATCAGCTATAGTTCCCAGGGTAGTCTTATCAACAACAATAGAAGCCCCGATCATGGGAAAACCCCTTTCGTCAGTAATATTCCCCCTGACACTCCCCGTACCTGTCACCGGCTTCTCCGGTTGACTGATCTCCACCTTTTCCGCAATATTCACCTTCTTGACTTTTTCCCCCGTTATTACTATCTGCCTGTCGTAAATCCTGAAACTATTATTTGTTCCGCTAAATACCTGCGAAAGAACAGCCTCTACCGGTTCATCAGTTACCTTTACTGTGACTCTGCGCGTTATATCAACAAACTTCTCATTATAAATAAAAATGAATTCACTGGTGCTTTCAATATGCTGTAATACATCTTTTACCTGTACATTGTCAAATTCAAAACTGAAATTCATCAGTTGCGAATATGAATTGGCAGAAACCGTGACCATCGTAACAAAAATATACAAGCTTAACAGTTTCATCTTTAACATGATGTTATGCATGTTTTCTGTGTGAAAACACACTCTTTCCCAATTAATTTTCTTAATTTCGAACATTTCTGTTTTTATATTTCCATCTGATGCCGGGGCGTTGGCAGACTCCCTGGCATTTTTGTTATTTCTCTTATTTGTGATAGTCCGGTTATATTTTAAGATACTTATTCCCTTTTTTTACTTACAGTTACTTTATTCTCATCTATCTTAAATTCTATGTTTGCCACATCAGCAAGGGCTACCATCACTCCTTCAAGTGAATCTTTCAGATCCAGCTTGCCGGTTATCAGATCATTGGCGTGATACGGAGAATTAAATTCAACCTCAATGTTATAATACCTCTCCAGCTTTTTGAAAACAGATACCAGGCTCTCCTGGTCAAATGTAAACCACCCTTCTGTCCATGCAATATACACATCCACATCCTCTTCCCTGTTGATATGCACTGCTCTCGTATCTCTTGTGAAATTCGCTACCTGACCCGGCTCCAGCAATGTTTCTTTCTTTATTATACCACGAGATACATTATCATTCAATGTTATGCTCCCTTCCAGCAATACCGCAATGATCTCCTTGTCATTCGGATAGGCTGAAAGATTAAACCTAGTCCCTAATACCTTTATGGATACTTCATCCGTATTAACATAAAAAGGTCTCTCTTTTAAATGGGTTACCTCAAAATACGCTTCCCCCTGTAAATATACTTCCCGCTTTTTCCCCGCAAAACGGTTCGGAAAGGCCAGCCGGCTCCCTGCATTCAACCATACCTTTGTCCCGTCATCCAAAACCAGCTGGGATTTATTCCCGTAAGGTATGATCACCTCATTCATCTTTACCGCCTCAGTGACAACAGGCTCACTTGCAACATCTATTGTCCGATCTTCATTAATAATGATCTTCTGATCCTTACTGATCTTTATTGATGAGTTGTCTTTCTCCAATTTCACTTCCTCTCCGCTTGAGAGAACAAGCATGGCTTCTCCCCCTGAACTGACAGTCTCCCCGGAAACAAACTGATAGCTCTTACCAGGTTGGGTAAAGTACAAATATATGGCTGTCCCGCTTAGCAGGAATAACAGAAATACCGCGGCATATCTTGAAACACTCCTGAAAATAATAAAACGGTTCCTTTTCTTCTGCGCAGACTCAAATGCTTTGATCCGCTGCCACATGTCCAGCCTCTCCTTTTCATCCGGATCTTCTTCCCGAACATCCCTGAGCAAAAGTATAATCTTCCTCGCCTGTTCTATCCTGCTCCTGCTTTCCGGATGCTGAGCAGAGAATTTCATCCATTCCTCATTATTCCTTCTGCTTATAACCCAGGAAATAAAATCACTGTCCTCTAAAAGTTCTTCTAATGTGAAATGTAAATATTTGTCGTTCATTTAATTATAATGTGACGGGTGACAAGTGACAAGTGACGTGTGACGTGTTCCACTAATTTATTAATTTTTAACTATTACTCTACTTATTATTTAATTTATTTTGTTTTACCTGTTTATATAAAATAAGGCTTGATTATACTTTTTGTGGACAAGAAAAATGAAAATAATCAGCCTCTTAAGTATTATTTATCGAAAGCAAGGCAAGAAGCAACTTTCTGCGGAAGATAAATTAAAATTAAACAATTATAACCGATTATTAAACACACAGATTTCATAGTTGATCACTGCTAAAGTATATTTGTGTTACTCTCACCTGATATAGATTTATATCTGTTTTTTCCTAAAGGGTTTGTCAATGTTTATACAATAAAGGAAAAATAATATATTACCATTATCCTGTAATTTTTCTTTAAGTGACTGCAATGCCCTGAAAACCTGTTTTCTCGCAGAATCATATTTTAAAGACATTAATTCACAAATCTGGTCATATTCAAAATTGTAGTTAAACCGGTAATACAAAATTTCCCTTTGCTTTGGGGTTAATTGCTTTAATGCTTCTCTGACCATATTACCGCGATCTGAAATTTCTTCTTTGGAGATTAATGTTTCCTCTGCGGAATATACAATATTTGCCTGAAAATCATGACCATTATCTGGCGCCGGCATATTACTGATCTTGCTTAAACTCCTGAACAATTTTCTTCGGAAGGACTTAATAAGATAGAACCTGATATTGTCAGTTTCCCCCAGGCTGCTACGGGTACTAATCAGATCAAGGAAAAGATCCTGGATGTTATCTTTAACAAGTTCCTTATTTGTTGAAAATTTGCATCCGTAACGGAAAAGAAAATCGCTATGCTGATAATAAATATGGGAAAGAGCATAACTATCCCCTTTCTTAAAATCTTCCCATATTTTTTTTATCATTTGTCATATGTAGCAAAAGGTAATAATATTGGGACAAATTTAAGCTAATTAATTCAAGTTGCTACCTATAATATTTTTTCATTTACAATAGTTCATTAAACTTATAAAAGGCTCACAGCCAGTTCACAGTCTTTGCGATGTTAATATAAGTCAATGAAGCATTAAACTGAAAATGTCTTTTGTTTTCACTTATGGCCTGCGAATCATTGAGTCCCTTTTGTTGTTTTCCATCACTGCAGAAAAACTCGATTTGGTAACGGCTTTGGTATTAAAGAGGATATCTTTTAACTATCCTTCCTCCAGTGTCTTATGAGTCCGACTGGAGGCTCCGAAAGAGAAAAACTTATGGCTATATTATTTCAACCCTGTCCATGGTTTGTCCTCATTTACTCATAACTCTTTTCCCCCTCCCCGCCACCACACTGAGATAAACAAGCTGGAACCCATGGTAAATAATAACAGGAAGCAGTAAAACTCCCATATTCGCAGAATCAATAAAAAAGATGCTCGCATACACCGACCCGTGTACCAATGATTTCTGGGTGCCTGCAAACTTCAGTGTTATCCTGTCCTCATGGGAAAATTTCATCCGCTTTCCAACAAAACCTGTGAAATTAAACACAATAAAAAAGAGTAGAATAACTGATATAAACAACCCGGCTAATGTTATTGTACTAACACTGGAAAACACCTTCTCCATAAAAGAATGACTGAATGATTTATATACTACACAGAGGAGAACAACTTTCTCTAATACTGACATTACTCTGTGATACTTATTTGTCCAGCGCCGCAATACCTTGTTAAGCAATAACCCTGCCACCACCGGCAGAATGATCTGCGTTACAAGTTTTAGAAAAATACCGGTAACATCAACTCCCATAGATCTATCTATCAAAAAAAGTCCGATCCAGAAAGGGGTCATAGCTATCCCGATAAAACCGGATATCCCTGCATTAAAAATAGCTGCCGGGATATTCCCCCCTGCAATGGAAACGAGAATAACCGATGATGATACCGTGGACGGCAAAGCAGCCAGAAAATACACTCCCAGCCAGAATATGTGAAGGTCGGTACCGGCAAGTAAAGGATAAAAAGGGAGTACAATTAAAATAAAAACAAAAAAGGTGGTTAACTGGATCATCATATGTAACCGCCAGTTTTTCATTCCGTCTTTTATTTTAAGAAAATCGAGCTTTAAGCCATGAAAGAAGAAAATAAACGCCACTCCTATATTGATGACCAGACCTAAATTAACCGGTTGTGTATTCATCCCGATCCCTGGTTTTATCCAGGCTGCAATGATCATAAGAAGAATCCCTGTGATAAAAGAATCGGGTAAATATTTCTTTATCGTCTGAACCATTTTTTAACCTTATTTACCTTGCGACAGTTCGTTATATTTTTATTCCTAATAATCAACATTTTTGCGCCTTTGCGCCTTTGCGTTTTTTTTATTTAACGCACTATTGTTGATAATGAAACCGGCCCGTAGTTCATGGCAAAGATATAATTAATTCAATCTGTGTCAGAAAAATATCATATCAACTTTTAACTAAGGCATTACCCCGTCACCTGTCACATTTTTCGTCACTCGTCACCCCTTCGTCCCCTTCGTCCCCTTCGTCCCCTTCGTCCCCTTCGTCCCCTTTGTCCCCTTCGTCCCCTTCGTCCCCTTTGTCCCTTTTTTATTATCTTTGCAAAAAAAACCACCCCCTTGATCTGCACCCTCTCACATAAAACCAGGCGCATAAACATCTCCCTCCGCCTTCCTGCGTCAAAAAGCATCAGCAACCGCTTATTGCTTATGTCGGCGCTTTCAGAAAACAGACTATCGATTGAAAACCTGTCCGACAGCGACGATACCAGGGTAATGATAAAAGCCCTGAACAGCAAAGACCAGCTAAAAGACATAGGACATGCCGGCACCGCCATGCGTTTTCTTTCAGCCTATTACGCCCTGGTACCCGGGGAAGTGATACTTACCGGTTCAGAACGGATGAAAAACAGACCCATAGGAGAACTTACGGAAACGCTCCGTAAACTGGGAGCCGGAATTGAATATATGGAGAAAGAGGGATACCCGCCTGTGAAAATATCAGGGGGAATGCTCCAAAGCAGAGCCATTGAAATGGACAGCACCATCAGCAGTCAGTTTATCAGCGCCATACTTATGATAGCCCCGCTTCTGGAAGACGGGTTAAAAATTACCCTCAAAGGACAGACTGCCTCCGAAAGCTATATCCGCATGTCGCTCAACCTCATGAAACGCGCAGGTATCAGCTGGCAATGGAATGAAAATGAAATAACAGTGCTGCCAGGAAAGTATAAGCAGGGGAAGTATCATGTTGAACCCGACTGGAGTGCAGCATCCTACTGGTATGCTATCGCCGCCCTTTCTGATAAAGCAACCATCTCTCTCCCGGGAATGGAAGAACAAAGCCTCCAGGGCGATGCTGCAGTGAGATTTATCTTCAATAACCTGGGGGTAACCACTGCTTTTGACAATAGAGGGGCAGCATTGCAGAAAAGCAGTCAGCCATGTCCCCTGTTCGAATTTAACTTTATCCTTAATCCCGACCTGGTACAGACGGTTGTTCCCGTTTGTGTTTCCCTCGGAATACCATTTCATATCACCGGCACTAAAACCCTCCTTATTAAGGAAACAAACCGTATTGAAGCCCTTACCAGGGAAATGCAAAAATTCGGCGCAGTGATCAAATCAGATCCTGCAGGAGAATGGATGAGCTGGGAGGGTAACAGGGGAAAAAACGAGAGCCACCCAATCATCCAGACATACCACGACCATCGTATGGCACTGGGAATTGCCCCCATTTGCCTCAGGGAAGGAGAAATAAATATTTACGACCCCACGGTGGTAAACAAATCATACCCCCACTACTGGGAAGATCTGCAGAAAGCAGGTTTTATAATCTCTTGTAAATGATCATCTGATTCAATAAATTCTTTGTGTACCTTTGTGCGTACTTTGTGTCCTTCGTGGTTAACCATAATACGTATTTTACCACAAAGGACACGAAGGAATTCACGAAGGTACACAAAGAACTTTTTGGACAGCCTCCTCTTACAAATCCCTTTTCTTCAAAAAAAACTCCGATAAAATCCCACTGCACTCCTTCTCCAAAACCCCCCTCACTACCACTGTCTTTTTATGAAGCACTTTCTTCCCGAACCTGGAATATCCGGCTTTCGGATCGTCAGCCCCATAAACGATCTTCCCCGTCTGTGCCCAGAAATTTGCTGCAGCGCACATCAGGCATGGCTCCAGTGTCACATATAATGTACATTCATTCAGATACCTGCTTCCCAGAAAATTCTCTGCTGAAGTAATTGCCTGCATCTCCGCATGTGCCGTAACATCATTTAAACTCTGCGTTAAATTATGCGCCCTGGCAATTATCCTGTTATCAGCCACGATAACCGCCCCAACCGGCACCTCATCCCTGTCATAAGCCTTTTTCGCTTCCTTCAACGCCTCATTCATAAAAAACTCATCGGAAAAAAGTGTGTAGGACATAATATTGATTTTTTACTTATGTAATTACGGTATTCTTTATAGTTTTGCAAAGTAATAAAAAAGTTGTCAGTAACCACAAACTCATTAACATGTACCGAACCCACACCTGCGGCGAACTGAACCTTTCAAACACCGGCCTCGATGTCACCCTCAGCGGATGGGTGCACCGTTCCAGGGACCTTGGAGGAATGACATTTATTGACCTGAGAGACCGCTATGGTATCACCCAGCTCGTTTTTAACATGGAGACTGATACCCGCCTCTGTAAAAAAGCCCGGGATCTGGGCAGGGAATTCGTGATCCAGGCAAAAGGCAAGGTGGCTGAAAGAAGTAACAAAAACCTGCGTATCCCCACAGGGGAAATTGAGATCATCGTCAGCAGCTTCAGCATCCTGAATCCTTCAGTTACTCCCCCTTTCACCCTTGAAGATAATACCGACGGGGGTGACGACCTCAGGATGAAATACAGGTACCTTGATATCCGAAGGGAACCGGTGAAACGAAACCTGGAGCTCCGGCATAAAATGGCCCAGGAAACACGTAAATATCTTAGCGATAGCGGATTCCTGGAAGTTGAAACACCCGTACTCATCAAATCCACTCCCGAAGGGGCACGTGATTTTGTTGTCCCCTCACGGATGAACCAGGGGGAATTTTACGCACTCCCACAGTCACCCCAGACTTTCAAACAACTGTTAATGGTCGCCGGCATCGATCGCTACTTCCAGATTGTTAAATGCTTCAGGGATGAAGACCTGCGAGCCGACCGTCAGCCAGAATTCACACAAATAGATTGCGAGATGTCCTTCGTGGAACGTGATGATGTCCTCAATACTTTTGAAGGCCTCACCAAACATCTGTTTAAGTCCGTTCTGAACGTTGACCTGAAAGACCGCTTCCCGAGGATGACATACGAAGAAGCCATGCATACATACGGGAATGACAAACCTGACCTGAGATTTGGCATGCCACTGCATGATCTTACCGGAATTATCAAATCAGCATCCGGAACAGATCTTACAGAAGAAGGAGAAAAAGGATTTAATATGTTTACAGAAGCCGAATATATCGGAGCAATCTGCCTGAAAGAATGTTCGGAATATTCCAGGAAACAACTTGACGAATTAACTGTTTTCGTAAGAAAACCACAGATAGGAGCACAATCCCTGGTATGGGTGAAATATTCCGGCGACGGAACACTCAAATCTTCTGTTGACAAATTTTTCACGGCAAAAAGTTTGCAAAAATGGGCTGAAATAACCGGTGCAAAAAAAGGCGATCTGTTATTTATACTCGCCGGTAAAAAAAGCCTGACCTTAAAAGCTTTAAGTGAATTACGCCTTGAAATGGGCAACAGGCTGGGATTGCGAAAGAAAGGAGAATACAAACCCCTTTGGGTGATTGATTTCCCTCTTCTCGAGTGGGATGAGGAAACCCAACGTTTTCACGCCATGCACCACCCCTTCACCTCTCCCATGGAAGAAGACCTTCCGCTTTTTAAAACCAACCCGGGAAAAGTGCGCGCAAAAGCCTACGACCTCGTTATTAACGGAGTGGAAATTGGAGGCGGCTCAATAAGAATACATGACGCAGAACTGCAAAAGCTGATGTTTAAAAACCTGGGGCTCTCTGACGAAGAAGCTGCATACAAGTTCGGCTTCCTGATGAATGCATTCAAATACGGTGCCCCACCCCACGGTGGGATAGCATTCGGATTCGACAGACTCACCGCTCTCTTTGCAGGAATTGACTCTATCCGCGATATAATCGCCTTCCCGAAAAACAATGCAGGACGCGATGTAATGATCGACTCACCTTCGGAAATAGGAAAGGATCAGCTGGAAGAACTTGGATTGGTGGTAAGAAGGGATCACGGGATCACGGGATCAAGTGGTTAAGTGGTTACGTGGTTACGTGGTTGAGTAATTGAGTATTTGAGTAATTGAGTATTTGAGTATTTGAGTAATTGAGTAATTGAGTATTTGAGTAATTGAGTATTTGAGTAATTGAGTATTTGAGTAATCGAAGGGGGCGGAATGTACTTTAGAGACGCACGGCTGTACGTCTTTGCAAGAAAACCCTGGCGGGGTTTCAATAAAATAACCAGGGAGCCTGTCCGCCGAATGGCGAATGGCAACCCCAGGAAAAATGAAGAAATGAATATCCGCCGAACAGACACAACATTTGTACCCAAAAGGCATGTCATTCCGGGTGAAACGAGGAATATGTTACAATTTAGTCGGACACCAGTGATTAAAAACATAATCAACTTCACAACAATTAAAAATATCGATTTAAAGAATCATATCATCAGGGTTGGTAAAATAATTTTCAAAAAACAATGAAAGATAATTTTAAAAATTTAGATGTCCTTTCAATCAAGGATAACGTATTTAAACTTATCGGGGACGACTGGATGCTTATTACAGCAGGGAGTTTGCAATCATACAATACTATGACAGCAAGCTGGGGATTTATGGGAATACTCTGGAACAAGCCTATAGCCGTATGCTTCATCAGGCCACAACGCTATACACTCAACTTCGTTGAAAAAAATGAATATTTCACCCTGAGTTTTTTCAATGAAAAATACAGGAAAGCTCTTGAATTTTGCGGGTCAAGGTCAGGACGAGACTGGGATAAAGCAAAGGAAACAGGACTCACCCCTGTTATTACAGATGCTGGCAATGTCACTTTTTCACAGGCAAGGCTTGTTCTCGAATGCCACAAATTATACGCTGACACCATCAGGGAAGAGAATTTTATTTTAAAAGAACTGGTTTCCAAAAATTATCCGACAAAAGATTTTCACAGGTTCTTCCTGGGAGAGGTGATCAGTGTTTATGAAAAATGAATCCGGTTCAATTTATCAACAGTTCGTTAAATTAAAATAAAACGCAAAGGCGCAAAGGCGCAATATATTGTATATCAACAATATAAGTAATTTATGCCCGAATTGTTAAAATATTCATTATCAACGCAATATAAAAGTTTGACGAACTATTGATTTATAAAACTGATGGTAAAAAACCGTCCGGTTAAGTGAAAACTCCCTTCCTTGTATCCCGAGATCCATTACTCCGAGATCCCCCATCCACTCAATTACTCAAATACTCATCCACGTAACCACTCAACCACGTCACACGTCACATGTCACATGTCACTTCTTCGAATCCCTCCACTTGATCCCGCGATCCCGTTTGTATCCACCGAAGCTTTAGCGCAGGTGGAGATAGCGTGATCCCTCACTCTCATCCACGTAACCACGTAACCACTCAACCACTCTCCCCCCATTTTCTTCTTTCATATCTTTTACTTATTTTTAACGCAAATTTATATCTTATGTACGATTTCATTGAGGGTGCGATTGTTGAAAGAACACCTGCTTATGTCGTACTGCTGACAAGTGGCACAGGCTATTATATTCACATCTCCCTCCACACATATACAAAAATGCCGGAAAACGGCGGGTGTAGATTGTATATACACCAGATTATAAGAGAGGATGCACACCTTCTTTTTGGATTTTTTGAAAAACGGGAAAGAGAAATATTCCGGCTGCTTATAACAGTAAGCGGGATAGGGGCAAACACAGCACGACTTATTTTATCTTCAATGGCTTACGAAGAAGCCGAACAGGCAATACTGGAGGGCAATGTCTATGCCCTGCAAAGCATTAAAGGTATCGGCGCAAAAACCGCCCAACGGGTTATCGTCGATCTTAAGGATAAAATAGGAAAAGGTTCCCGGGCGGCAGAATTATTCTTGCCTGAACGCAATACTATTCGCGAAGAAGCGTTAATTGCATTAGTTGCATTAGGGTTTCAGAAAAAAACGGTCGAAAAGATTGTTGGAAATATAGTATCCAAAAATCCGGAATTAACTGTTGAGGAACTGATAAAGCAATCCCTCAAAATGTTGTGAGCGCCATTTGAGAAAAAGACTTTCATACAAATCAGTAATAGCATTACTCCTGCTTCTCTTTTCATTGTCCGGTAAAAATACGGCCGGAAATGGGAATACGGTTATCTATTCCTTCCGGACAACGGGAACCTTCATGTCATCTTTCGCCCAGCCGGATTCAGTTGATCTCAGGTACCCATTTTCAGAAACAGGTAATTACCCTTTTTCCAACTCCGGCCTTGAATCCCCTCTCTACCTCCGCCCTCCTTCCAATGTTAAACGGGTTATTGAATATGACCCTGTTACCAGGCAATACTATTTCACCGAGCTTGTCGGCTCTTTCAATTACCGGCCTCCACAGGCAATGTCATTTAAAGAGTTCCAGGAATACCAGCATCGAGAGAGTAAAAAAGAATACTGGCGCCTTAAATCAAAAGGCGAAAGTCTGCAGACAATGCCGGGTTTTCTTCCCCAGCTTAATCTCGGAGTTGAAGCATTCGACAGGGTCTTCGGTACAAGTGCCATTAATATTACACCTTCCGGAAGTGCTGAATTAATTTTCGGCTTCAGCATGAATAAAATAGATAACCCTACTATCAGTGAACGCCTGAGAAAAACTCCATCTTTTAATTTCGAGGAAAAGATCCTTATGAATGTTACCGGAAGTATAGGCGACAAGATGAAACTGGATGTTAACTACAATACGGAAGCTACCTTCGAATTTGAGAACAGGACCAAACTGGAATACGCAGGTAAGGAAGATGAGATCATCAAAAAAATTGAAGCCGGAAATGTTACCCTTCCCCTGTCCGGATCTCTGATCACAGGTAGTCAGAGTCTCTTCGGACTCAAAACAGAAATGCAGTTTGGAAAACTTACGGTTACCAACGTCTTTTCACAACAAAAGGGTGAAACCTCGGTTATTGAAGTCCAGGGCGGAGCCCAGTTAACCGACTACAGTATTACTGCAGATAATTATGATGCAAACAGGCACTTTTTCATATCAGAATATTTCAGGGAAAATTATAACAAGGCACTTCAAAACCTCCCCGTAATAAATTCCGGCATCACAATTAACAGAATAGAAGTCTGGATTACCAATAAGTCAAGTAACTTCGAAGAATCAAGGAATATTGTTGCATTTACTGACATTGGTGAAGCAAATCCCTATTCTGCCCTCTTCACCCGTGATCCCTCCGAAACAGGTACACACCCGCGCAATGAACTGAACGACCTTTACAGTATTATGAGCACCGGGGCATATTCCGGTGTGCGAAGTATCAATGAGGTGACGAATATATTTCAGCCACTGGAACCCGGATTTACCATGGGAAGAGATTATGAAAAAATTGAAAATGCAAGAAAGCTCACTACGAGAGAATTTACTTTTAACGACAAACTGGGGTATATATCACTGAATTCAGCTTTGAATGCCGACGAAATACTGGCGGTTGCTTACGAATATACCTATAACGGCAAAACATACAGGGTGGGTGAAATGAGTTCCTCCGCGGGAATAAGTGCACCCGATGCCTTGTACCTGAAACTGATAAAAGGTACAAACCTTACCCCTGTGTCACCTGCCTGGAAGCTGATGATGAAAAATATTTATGCCATCGGAGCTTACCAGGTTAACCCACAGGATTTTACCCTGGAAGTCCTTTATCAGGATGACAAAACCGGAAATGCTGTCAATTATATCCCGGAGGGTGACCTCAACAAGAAAATACTCCTGAAACTCTTAAACCTGGATAACCTGAACTCCAATAACGATCCGTATCCCGACGGACAATTCGACTTTATTTCCGGAATTACAATTACCCCCTCAAGCGGACGTGTGATATTCCCCGTTCTCGAACCATTCGGACAGGATATGGAAAATATAATCATAGAATATATTGGCAATGACCCTTCCATTATTAACCGGTATGTATTCAGGGAACTGTATGATTCAACTAAAACCAAGGCACAACAGATAGCCGAAAAAAACAAATTTAAGCTTGCCGGATCATATAAATCTGCCTCCGGTTCTGAAATTATGCTTAATGCCATGAATGTTCCCCAGGGATCCGTTAAGGTAACCGCCGGCGGAAGGGAACTTTCCGAAAATATCGACTATACGGTCGATTATGCCCTGGGAAGGGTGACCATTATTAACCAGGGACTGCTGGAATCCGGCACCCCGGTGCGCATTTCCCTGGAAAGCAATACGCTCTTCAATATACAGACCAAAACACTGGTAGGTACCCATCTGGACTATAAAATCTCTGATAATTTCAATATCGGGGGAACCATACTGAACCTTACCGAAAGACCCCTTACCCAGAAAGTAAATATAGGCGATGAACCAATTTCCAATACTATGTGGGGAATTAACACATCCTATAAAACAGAATCTCAATGGCTTACTAATGTTATCGACAAAATTCCACTGCTCGACACTAAGGAACCTTCCAGTTTAACATTTATGGGTGAATTTGCACAGCTGGTTCCCGGGCATTCACGTGCCATTGAGAAAAAAGGTAATGCCTATATTGATGACTTTGAGGGCAGTGAAACAACTATCGATTTAAAACAGTTTTCAGCATGGTCACTTTCTTCCGCACCTACAGATAATTTCCCCGAAGCAAAACTCAGTAATAACCTGATATATGGATTCAACAGGGCTAAGCTGGCATGGTATTATATCGATCCTCTCTTCCTTCGAAATACCATTTACACACCCCCGCACCTTAAGGAGAATGCCGACCAGCAATCAAGTCATTTTGTGCGGGAAGTATTCGAGAAGGACATTTTTCCAAAGAAAGAAACACCCAGCGGTATTCCAACCAATATTTCCGTTCTTAACCTTGCCTTCTATCCCAGGGAAAGAGGTCCTTATAACTACGATTTTGAAAGGATTAATCCCGACGGATCCCTTCAGGAGCCAAAAAACAGATGGGGTGGAGTGATGCGTGAGGTCGTTTCCAGCGATTTCGAAGCAGCCAATATCGAGTTCATTGAATTCTGGTTAATGGACCCTTTTGTGGAAGAAGAGAACCATGCCGGGGGAGATCTCTATTTCAACCTGGGCAATATCTCTGAAGATGTACTGAAAGACGGCAGGAAATCGTTTGAGAACGGACTTCCTTCCTCCGCCGAAGTAACACTGGTTGATACAACAGCATGGGGACGCGTTCCACGCGTTCAGTCACTCGTGCCGGCATTTAATTACGAACCTTCATCACGGGAATACCAGGATGTAGGACTGGATGGACTTTCAGATACTGATGAGCGCACTTTCTTCAGTGACTTCCTTGAAACAATGAAGAATGTTCTCAGCCCCGAAGCATATACACAGCTGGAAGCCGATCCTTCAAGCGATAATTTCCACTATTACCGGGGATCTGATTACGACCGTGATAAACTGGGAATACTGGAAAGATACAAGAACTATAACGGACCTGAAAGAAATAGCCGCACTGCCGAGCAATCAACAGAATCTTACCCCACTACAGGTACCACCCTTCCAAACACGGAAGATATTAACAGAGACAATACCCTGAATGAAAATGAAAGCTTCTTCTCCTACCGGATAAGTATGCGGTCTGAAGATCTTGAGATAGGCAGAAATTTCGTTGTCGATAAAGTAAGAAATGAAACCACCTTTATTAACGGATCCAAGTCGGTTGTCCACTGGTACCAGTTCAGAGTCCCCATATCAGATTATGAAAAAACGGTGGGCAGTATTCAGGATTTCAAATCCATACGCTTCATACGAATGTATCTTTCTAATTTTGAGGATTCGGTAATTCTTCGCTTTGCCAAACTACACCTGGTAAGAGGAGAATGGCGTAAATATAACTTTGACCTTACTGAGGGAGGGGAAAGCTGGACAGGACAGGAACCTTCACAGGGTAAATTCGACATCTCAGCAGTAAATATTGAAGAAAATGCAGGTAAAGAACCTGTGAACTATGTGCTCCCTCCCGGAATAACCAGGGTAATTGACCCGGCACAGCCACAGTTGAGACAGCTGAATGAACAGTCGATTGTGCTGAAAGTAACAGATCTTGAAGATGGCGATGCGCGTGCTGCTTATAAAAATCTGAACCTCGATATCAGACAATACCGGAAAATTGAATTGGAAGCACATGCAGAAGCAATACCCGGCATATTGCTACATGACAATGAGCTAACCGCTTTCGTCCGCCTGGGTTCAGATTATAAAGGAAACTTCTATGAATATGAGGTCCCGCTCAAAGTTACACCTCCCGGCAGATATGATGGGAATGACGATGGCGACAGGAGAATTGTCTGGCCGGAAGAAAACAGGTTCGTAATTGAACTTGAAATATTCCAGCGGGCAAAACAGGCAAGAAATGATGCCATGCGTCAACCAGATTCCAATGTTGACATCAGTACTGTATATTTTATCTATGATGACCTCGGAAATAAAGTCAGCATATCCGGGAATCCCAATCTCTCAAACATCCGGACAATTATGATCGGTGTCAGAAATCCCAAAGCAGGCAAAAACAGGCATCCGGATGACGGAATGCCAAAATCAGGGGAAATATGGCTGAATGAACTCCGGCTGACCGACTTTAACCAGGACGGAGGATGGGCTGCTAACGCAAGACTGACAACCAGGCTTGCAGATTTCGGGACACTGACCTTCGCAGGAAATACAAGCACTCCCGGGTTTGGAAGTATTGAGAAAAAAGTACAGGAAAGATCCAAGGAACAGATCCTTCAATACGACCTGTCTTCCAGCTTTGAGCTGGGTAAATTCTTTCCGGAAAAAGCAGGCATTTCAATCCCCGTTTATACCGGATACTCAGAATCAATAATAAATCCTCAATATAATCCCTTAGACCCTGATATTCCTCTTAAAGCTGCACTTGAAAACGCTGCAACAGCTTTTGAACGTGACTCAATAAAACGAATTGCACAGGACTATACACGACGTACCAGCCTGAACTTTACCAATGTCGGCTTAAGAAAAAAACAAGGCCAGCCCAGGATCTATGACCTCGCCAACTGGTCGGCAAGCTATTCATATAATGAAGTGTTCAGCCGCAATATTTCAACAGACTTTTACGAGCAACGGAGATACCGCGGCGGATTAAATTATAACTTCAACACCCGGCCAAAAAATGTTGCACCACTGAGTAAAATAAAATGGTTGTCAAACCCGTATCTGCGGCTTATCAGAGATTTTAATTTCTATTATTTACCCTCCAGATTGTCATTCAGAACTGATATGAACAGGATGTATATGGAAAGAAAATTAAGAAACCTCAATAACCCATACCTCGAAATAGAACCCACATTTAATAAAGACTTTTACTGGAACCGCTACTATGATATGACCTTTGATCTGACCCGAAGTCTCAAGTTTGATTTTTCAGCGACAAATATCGCCAGAATTGATGAACCTGAAGGAAGAATGAAAAAAGGGCAGGATGATTATGAAGCTAAAAGGGATTCTATTCTTCTGGAAATATCCCGGTTTGGGAGAACCACATCATATAATCACCAGTTTAATTTAAATTATTCATTACCTCTTAACAAAATCCCACTCCTTAGCTGGTTAAATGTCACAACCCGTTATACGGGAACTTATGGCTGGGATGCAGGACCAATACTGTCAGACCCCGGTATTGACCTCGGAAATATACTTAAAAACAGTAATACAACTCAGGTAAATGCACAGATAAATCTGATCACTATTTATAATAAAGTACCATACCTGAAAGAACTTGAGCAAAAAGCCCGTGCACGTAATGCCGGTACTGCACCTCCACGAACCAGAACAGTTAATTATTCACGGCCTAACCAGTTTCTAAGGCCTAATATTGCACGGTTCTACACTCATAAGCTTAAAACAGAAAATATCAAGGTGGTAATCACAACTGAAGAAGGAGATCAGATAGAAGCTGATGTGGAAGTCATAAGTGAAAACAGGGTGAAAATCATAGTCTCCGAAGAAGTGAGAAGGGCAAATGTTGAAATAATCGGAACTCGCGATATTGGCGCACATCCAGCAGATATCATTATTGAAACCTCCATGAAAATCCTTACCGGAGTGAAAAATATCAACATCTCTTACAGCATCAGCGAAGGAACAGTTCTGCCGGGATATAAACCCCGGACTAACATTCTCGGCATGCAGAATTACGGGGGATTACAGGCTCCAGGACTGGCTTTTATTGCAGGGTGGCAGGATAAAAATTTCGCAAGGGACGCATTTAACAAGGGCTGGCTTTCCAAAGATTCACTGATTAACGCACCCTACATGATGAACTCAATGGACCGGTTTAACCTGAGAGCCACCCTTGAACCCCTGAGAGGACTGAGAATAGACCTTACTGCCAACAGAAATTATGCCGAAAATCTAAGTGAATTCTATATCGCTGACCGGTTTGGAAACCTTCCGGTGGAAACCGAAAGAGGGAAACGTATAAGTGGAAATTTCTCCATGTCATACCTCTCATGGGGATCTGCTTTTGAAAGAATTTATACCAAAGACCTGGACTTTACATCTTATGCTTTCGGCCAGCTGAAAGATGAGTACAGAAAGGTTATCTCAAAACGACTGGCGGCAGAGTATGAAAAAGAAACAGGAATTCAGCTGCCCGACTCAGCAGGCTATTACGAAGGTTTCGGCCCAAATTCCCAACAGGTTCTCATTTCCTCATTCCTTGCCGCTTACGGAAGTAAAGACCCGGATAAAGTAACCCTGAAAACATTCCCTTCAATATGGGATATGATGCCAAACTGGAGAGTATCATACGACGGACTTTCACGGGTGGAATTCTTCAAAAAATTTGTAACCAGCATTACGCTGAACCATGCTTACCGTTCATCCTACAATATAGGGCAATATATTTCAAATCCAACAGAAGATATCGGATTCATGGATAACCAGTATAACTTCATCCCTTTATTTGATGCCTCATCTGTTTCTATAAGCGAACAGTTCAGTCCTCTTTTCGATCTTAATACAAACTGGAAAAACAGTCTTTCTACCCGTATTGAATTTAACCGCTCACGAACACTATCCCTGAGTACCGCAAATAACCAGGTTAATGAAATGAGCAGTAAGGAAATAGTGATCGGAACAGGATACAGGTTTAAAGAAGTCCAGCTGATCATCAACCAGAGAGAGTATAAAAGCGACCTTAATGCCCGTGCAGATCTGTCGGTAAGAGACAACAGAACGGTTATCAGAAAACTGGCGGAAGACAGTGATCAGATCACTGCCGGACAACGAATAATTACCATAAAAACAACTTTCGATTATGTGCTTAGCGACCGGTTCAACCTGCGTTTTTTCTTCGACCAGAGGATAAATAAGCCGTTCATATCATTGTCGTACCCGACATCCAATACAAATATCGGTTTTAGCGTAAGATTCACCCTGGTACAATGAAATGAAAAAATAAATGTTTAAATTTGTTAACGCTAACCCTGACAGGGTTACAAAACCCTGTCAGGGTTGGGTTATAATTATTATATTAAACCTCACTATTATGCAATACCCATCTAATTTACGTTACACCGAAGACCACGAATGGCTAAGAATTGAAGGACCTGACGCTGTTGTCGGAATTACCGGATTTGCCGTATCCGAATTAGGCGACATTGTTTTCATCGAATTGGAAACCCTGGGCGAAACCCTGGCTAAAGGGGATACCTTCGGAACCGTGGAAGCTGTTAAAACTGTTTCTGACCTCTTTATGCCCGTCGGGGGCGAAGTCATGGAAGTAAATCCTGCCCTTGCAGACAATCCTGAAATAGTAAACAAGGACCCTTACGGTGAAGGCTGGTTAATAAAAATCAAACTTGCAGACCCTGCTGAAGCAGAAAGCCTTATGAATTCAGAAGAATATGACAGGCATACGGGAAAGTAGAAAATTTTAATTTTCATGCTAAAGGATGACACCGTAATACAATCATCCATTTTACTGATAAGGCTGTATTACCTGGATATTTTGCAGGGGGAAAAACCCAAAAGACACAACCCTTCCTGTCATCTGTATTACCAGACCAGGCCTGGCCTGTATTTATCAATGATTAAAACTTCAAGGTCGCTGCTAACATCGGTTGTATAACAGAAGAGCTTTGATGTGGTATCCTCCTGCGATTGACCAGTTGCTGATTAAAAAAGTAGTTTTGCGGCATGAATGCAATATCCCACTTATTATTTTTATTATCCGGTATTATATTGGAAGCATATTTTTCTTTTCTGTACTTTTCTACAGCAAATGCAAAAGCCCCCATTCCGGTTGCATAAGGAATTGCGTACCATGGTGTAGGCCTGTCAGAGTCAATTAAGAGAGCAACACCAAGCCCCAAAATGGCTCCTCCACCGGCAATGTAACCGCAATATGTTCCCTGTTGTGATGTAAGAGCGGCATTTTTCAGCCAGAGATGCCCGATGGCTGTTCCGGCAAGTACTCCTGCAGCAGGTATTAACCAGTCGGCGCGGGCTAATTCATTTTCAAAACCTTTATCTACAGCTATGCCATATCCCAATAATCCATGTAATGCGGTAAGTGTCTGGGTTGCTCTTATATCACCACGGGTATACGGATTACTTTTATAAACCTGGTCGGCAAGCAGATATCCTCCTGCTCCGAATAAAAGAACGGATCCTCCAAATAGCCTTGGATCTTCGGCAAAAGCTGCAGCGAGTGAAAATCCCGTAAACGGCATGATCCAGCCATAATGACGGTACAACGCCACCTGTCCTTCATCCCAGAAGGTTTTGTTCTTCCCGAGTGAATACCCGAGCCTTCCAAGACCAATGCTGGACAAAGCTCCCACAGCAATAGTGAGTTTATGAGTACCTTCATCAAATGCATCTTCCCCTAATACGAGACCCATCAGGGAAAAACCATGAGCCCAGCCTAAAGTTTTACCATGGTTTGTGAGCATCAGCGAGTTTGTTGTTATGTCCCTTGAATACCCGGTCATAAAAGGAAGAAGTGCAGAAGCACCCGCTGTTATAACAGGAATACCAACGGCAGCGGCTCCGTCAACATCAGCTATAATATCCAGCGCAAGCCCGTAAAACAAACCGTGCCAGCCGGAATTCACAATATGTTTCCTGAACAATATCTCATCCTGGGCAGATACCTGCCCGGAAAAAAAACAACTGATCAGTATGGTTACCAGAATTAATCTTAGCAGCTTTGACATGATTTCAGATTTTATGGTTTACAAAGTACAACAGTCCGTTAAATTAAAACAAAACGCGAAGGCGCAAAGGCGCAATATATTTTATGTCAACAATATAGGTAATTTATGCCCGAATTGTTAAAATATTCATTATCAACGCAATAAAAAAGTTTAAGGAACTATTGAAGTAAATACAAGAGTAAAAATACATAATAGGATATAATATCAAGCGATTTCCTGATTATTTTTTTAATAATAATCGCTTAAGTTGTTATTTATGGCCAGCATAACCTGCGCCGAATGCGCTGAAATCTGTTTTTTCATTACTTGAGAGAATTATTACAGGGATATAAATTCGCCCGTTGGCCAGGAGGCTACCTGATAATTCTTACACACGATCGTGCGTATGGGGGGGGATTTCATAGACGCACGGTTGAGGCTGTCTCATTAATTGAAATATTATCAACCACTAAGGACACCAGGGACAACACCAAGGACACAAAGGACAACACAAAGGACACAAAGTGCTTTCATTTAGGAATATATACTTCGTGTCCTTTGTGCGTACTTTCCGCGAGCGCTGACTGCGTGTTGACGTAGCTTCAGCGCCGCGTCTTCGGCAAGCCTCCGGCTGCCGAAGGAAGGTACAAGCTACTCTGTGCCGCGTCTTCGGCAAGCCTCCGGCGTCCGAAGGGAGGCGCTGAGTCCTTTGTGGCTAAAATACTTTTTAGACAGCCTCCTGCAGTATTTCTCTGTGTCACTCTGTGAAACCTCTGTGTCCCTCTGTGTTACTCTCCTTCCCTGTATCCCGCATCCACCACCGCAATGGTTGCCATATTCACTATTTCCCTCACCGAACTCTCAATCTGAAGTATATGTATAGGCTTCGCAATACCCAGCAGCAGAGGGCCGGTTATCTCAGCGCCTCCGATCTCCTGCATCATTTTATAAGCAATATTACCCGAACTGAGGTTTGGGAATATTACCGTATTTACCTCATGGTCTTTGATCTTTGAAAAGGGGAATTTATTCATTCTCATCTCACTGTTGAATGCAAAATTTGCCTGCATCTCACCATCCACAAGCAATCCGGGATGATCACGGTGCAATATCTCAACAGCTTCACGTACACGCATAGGGCTGCCTTCTTTTGTCGAACCGAAATTGGAATAGGACACCAGTGCGATGACCGGTTTGATATTGAATTTTTCAACAGCTCTTGCTGTAAGCAGTGTGGTATCAACCAGGGTCTGGGCTGAAGGCCGGATATTTACTGTTGTATCAGCAAAGAAGTATGGCCCCTTCTTTGTCTGAACGATATACATACCGGCAATATGTTTCTGTGGGTTATCTGTCCCTGTGATGTAAATTGCAGGACGTATCACATCAGCATATTTACTGGAAAAACCGGAAATAAAAGCATCCGCTTCCCCTGTTTCTACCATCGATACTCCAAAAAAATTGGGATTAAACATCAACCCGAGACATTCGTCATAGTTAAGGCCTTTACGTTGCCGCTTTCCGAAAAGTATTTTTGCAAACCGGGTTCTCCTTTGCTCTTCCTCAACTGACCTGGGATCAATAATCTCCGTTTTTAACAGATCAAGATGGAAATGTTTAATAAGCTGCTGTATCTCGTCTTTGTTTCCTAAAAAAACGGGAATGGCAATAGCTTCATTTTGCAGTTCCTGAGCAGCTTTTAGTACTTTATAATTCGCAGCCTCGGCAAACAGCACTCTTTTTGGATTCTGCCGGGCTTTTATTCTTAGATCATAAATAAGTTTATTATCAAGCCCCAGTCGCTGATTAAGTTCCCTGGTATATTCACCCCAGTCGGTAATAACCTTTCCTGCCACTCCTGTGTCAATTGCTGCCTTTGCTACTGCCGGTGCAACTCTGGAGATAAGCCTGGGGTCAAGCGGTTTAGGGATAATATATTCACGTCCGAAAGTAAGGTTGGCGGATAAATAGGCTTTGTTTACAGCTTCCGGGACATCCTCCTGTGCAAGTTCTGCCAGCGCCTTTACTGCAGCAATCTTCATTTCCTCATTTATAGTAACAGCCCTGACATCCAGCGCTCCGCGGAAAATAAAGGGGAATCCCAGTACATTATTCACCTGGTTTGGATAATCCGACCTTCCTGTGGCAAAAATGATATCCTTCCTTGCTTCCATAGCCAGTTCATATTTTATCTCAGGATTGGGATTTGCCATTGCAAAGACAATTGGGTCGGAAGCCATTGACTTCAGCATATCCGGGGTGAGAACATCGGCCACCGACAATCCAAGGAAAACATCTGCTCCCTTCACTGCTTCTTCAAGGGTAGTTATATCTGTATCAACCGCAAATTCTTCTTTATACCTGTTGAGGTCAGTACGCTTTTTACTGACAACACCTTTACTATCGACAAGCATCACATTCTCCCTTTTTACTCCCAGCGAAACATAAAGCCTGGAACAGGATATGGCTGACGCTCCGGCTCCGTTAACAACCACCCTTATCCTGTCAATTTTTTTACCGTTAAGCTTTAATGCATTAAGTAAGCCTGCTGCTGATATGATGGCAGTTCCATGCTGATCGTCGTGAAATACAGGGATATTCAGTTCTTTTTTCAATCTCTCCTCGATCTCAAAGCACTCCGGTGCCTTAATGTCTTCCAGGTTTATACCTCCGAAAGTAGGTGCAATGGCTTTCACTACTTCAATAAACGCCTCCACATTTTTCCGGTCTACCTCAATATCGAAAACATCTATATCAGCAAAAATCTTAAAAAGCAAGCCCTTCCCTTCCATAACCGGTTTCCCGGCCAGTGCCCCAATATCACCAAGTCCCAGTACTGCTGTTCCGTTCGAAATTACCGCAACCAGATTGCCCTTTGTGGTATAGGTATAGGCTTTCTCAGGGTCTTTCTCTATTTCAAGGCAGGGTTCCGCTACCCCGGGGGAATAAGCCAGCGACAGATCCTGCTGAGTACTGTGGGGTTTGGTGGGAATAACCTGCAGTTTCCCGGGGCGACCGGAGGCATGATAATTCAACGCATCCTCTCTTGTAAATTTGGCCATAACCTGAAGTTTTAATGAAACCTACTGAAAAAAACAAAGTTAACAAACAATTCCTCTCTGTGTACCTCTGTGGTTCTCTGTGCTCCTCTGTGTCACCATTTCTTACACAGAGATTCACAGAGAACCACAGAGGTACACCGAGATAATTTTAATAATGTATGCCGGCACCAGGACCTAACGGAATACCCAACAGGATCCAGGCAACGAGAAGCAGTGACCAGACGATTAAAAAAACTATTGTGAAGGGCAGCATGGTGGCGATAATAGTGCCAATTCCGGTTTTTGAATCGTACTTTTGAAAAAATGCAATTATCAGGGCAAAGAAACTCATCATGGGAGAGATGACATTGGTAACACTGTCGCCTATCCGGAAAACCACCTGCGATAATTCCGGCGAGTATCCCAGGAACATGAAGATAGGTATAAATATGGGGGCAATAATCGCCCACTTGGCCGAAGCACTGCCCATAAACATATTTAAGAAGGCAGCAAAAAGAATGAACAACAGCACAAGGGGAATAACACCAATATTCAGGCTGGCAAGGAATCCCGCCCCTTTTATAGCCAGGATCAACCCCAGATTACTCCATTTGAAATAGGCCACAAACTGAGCTGCAAAAAAAACCAGCACCACATAGGCTGCCAGGGTTTTTATCCCCGATGCCATGCTTTTCATAACATCCGCATCATTTTTAAATGTTCCGGTTACCCTTCCATAGATAATTCCCATCACCGCTGCATATATCACCATTATAGCTACAATCCCTTCAATAACAGGCGAATAAATAATGCTCCCCCCTTCACCTCTGAGAATTCCATTGTCAGGAATGAGTCCGATGAGAATGATTACAGTAAGTACAAGGAATCCTGCCATACTGTAGAGAATCCCTTTTTTTTCCTTGCGATTTAACGGTTCCAGTCCGTCATCAGGGCTGATCTCCCCGGTATACTTACCCAGCCTTGGTTCAACAATAACTTCCGATACAATAGTGCCGGCAACGGCAATTACAAAGGTGGAAGCAATCATAAAATAGTAATTGGCTGTTGGGTTTACAATATAGGAGGGATCAACGATCTGCGCTGCCTCCTGACTCAATCCGGCAAGCAGCGGGTCAATAGAGCCAATGAGAAGATTCGCTGAGAATCCTCCCGACACTCCTGCGAAAGCCGCAGCCATACCTGCAGCAGGATGTCTTCCTACCGTTAAAAATATCATTCCTGCCAAAGGTATCAGGAGAACATATCCCACATCACTGGCAAAGTTGGACACAATACCGGAAAATACAATGACAAAGGTAAGTAGTCTTTTTGGTGCCGACAATATCAGCAGTCTGATAACCGCTGCTATTAATCCGCTCGCTTCGGCGATACCTATTCCCAGCATGGCAACAAGCACTATTCCCAGGGGTGCAAAGCCGGTGAAATTTTTCACCATTAACAGGATCACCTGATGCAACCCGTCTTTAGACAGCAGATTAACCGGGTGTACTGCTTCATGGGTTACCGGATGTATGGCACTCCAGTCAAGCCAGAAAGCCAGTCCGGAAAACAAAAGTATCGACAGGGCAAATAAAGCAAACAGGGTTGCAGGATGAGGAAGAAGATTCCCACCCTTCTCTACAATATTGAGGAAGCTGTTGAATACTGATCGTTTAGCCATCAGTCCACATTAAATTTTGAAGGGGTGAAAATAATGAAAAAATGGGAAAGGAAAATATTTGTGAGGCAAAACTAGCCATTCATTTTATCAGGGTCTTGTCTGGAATCAAATATATCTGTAATATATATAAATTCTCCGAAAACCCTGTAGATAATTTTATAGTGACTTACTACCAAACGACGATGCCCTAATCCAAATTGTTCCAATTATGGTTCTTTCTGACCTTTTAAGGGTTGTAGCTGCAAAGTTTCAGCTGCATCTAATATTTCATTCCGGATTTCAGTTAGTTTTTCCGGAGTAACTCTGGGAGCAATAAAATGTAAAGCTTCTTCAAGACTAAAAAGAGCCTGTTCCGTATAGATAAGTTTCATTAACGCCCTATGTTTGCAGTTCTTTTCTCAATTTCTTCTCTTGAAAAAACTCTTCCCAATTGGATGTCATTCTCCGATTTCCGGGCCCTTCTTTCCAATTTCGCTTTTAAAACTTCTTCTTTAAGTAGTATCTCGTAAAACTCGTTAATAGTCTTCTTAGTTGCACTATGCAAATGTCTGTGTATAAAGTCCCTTTTTTCAACTAAGTTCATGATTACCTTTATTTTCTACAAATTTAAAAATAAAAACTGAATAATGCCTTGCGTAAATATAAAACTAACTTCTCTTGCCCTCCGGCACAAACAGCCCCTCCGGATTCGCCCCCATAAGGGAGGATTCCAGTAACAGCTTCCCCGCCTTCTCCAGCCCGGCTAACCGGTTCTCACTGATAAGCGGGATATGCCTTACTTTATCCAGATAATACCCGATATCCTCCAGGTCGTTTTCAGTTGTCCTCCATTCCATATGATCAAACCTGCATAAATTATGAGGCATGGAATACCCGCGAAGGGATTTGTCGCCCAGGGTGTTAAAATAAAAATCGAAATATGACATGGCCAGTTCCCGCAGGTTGCGGTAAACAGGTTCCCTGTATCGTAATGTGGTAAAATTCGACTTGGCAATGGCACCCCAGCAATTATCAATTTTAAAAACTGCTATCACATGATCATCATCATTCACGGCCTGTAAATCCAGCACCAGGGGATGGAAACCCAGGTTTTCAAGACAGGCTGCGGCAAACAAGGCCCCCTCAAAACAATGCGCCCGTTTTTTCTTTATGACGTACCGCGGGGAATTGCTCTCTGTAGTAGAATTGTATTCGATACTGTCGAGGTACTCCTGTATCTTCCAGGGAGAATCAAGGGTGTTGAGGAAAATCCTTTCTCCGGCTGTCCAAAATTTTTCGGGTTCAGTTTTTTTCAATGTCTTTTTAGTTGCATCAGAAGGTGAGATTTTCATTTCTTTATCATTCAGGTTATTATAAGCAACATATTCTTTCCCTCTTTGTGTCCTTCGTGTAATCCTTCGTGTTCCTTTGTGGTTAACCTCAATACGTATTTAACCACGAAGGACACGAAGGTAGTCACAAAGGAACACAAAGGAAAGCATTATTTTATTTCAATGGTTTCCGCATTAACAGCAGAAACGGTCCCCCGTCAACCCCCGTCACCCATCCCTCACTATCCGTATACTTCTTCAGTTCTATGTCAAACTGTTCCTGATTTAAAGGATAGGTGTCATTTTCCCTGAAAACCACCAGGTATTCCGCATCATCCACCCTGGGAAAGTAATATATGGTTTTGCGGAAAGCCAGGTGGGGCACAATTCTTCCCGAGGCACTAACCTTAGCATCATCCGGTATCTTTTTCAAGGTTTCGTAAACAGCAGAAATATCAACAACAGGGCTATACATCTCTTTTTGCCAGAAAGCATACTTTTCCACCGGCCACCATTTCAATTCCCTTCTTCCGGTCAACTTATGTGTGGTAATTGCAAGTGTAACCAGACATATAAGCACCCCCGATATTGTCTGAAGTTTCCTGCTTCTGAACGAACTGATTATTCCGTAAACAGCGACCGGAAGGATGGAAACAAACTCAATGGAATAATATAATTCAACACTCCAGCGTATAGGATCATCGTTAAGCATCTTCTTGGCAAGGATAGGAATAAATAAAAGCAGGTATTGCGGACGAAGAAAAACCAACATCCCTCCCGATAATAAATACACAAGGTAAAACTCGGTTTTTACTTTATCATATAAAGGTTCTCCGGAGAAATTAACAAACAGGAGCCGCAGTGTTTCAAAAGGATGTTTTACCATAAAAATTAATGCTTCCATGGGATTTTCCCCCAGCATGGAATAGTTGAACAGCAGAAATTTCTTCCCCGGTGTTTCAAGCAGCGGGATGATCAGGGTAAAAGTGAGAATAAAATATGCCAGGGAAGTAAATATGATCCATAGAGAAGCTGTTCTTCTCTCCTTTTCTTTCCGGTAAATAACAAGGTAAAATATCCCGGTAAAAAGCGTCCATAATGCCATATCCTCCCGGGTGGTAAGGATAAAGATAAAACAAAGTATAAAAGCCGTCCATTTCTTTCTCTCGAAATAATACATAAAAACAGGGATAAGAGAGGAAGCCATGATCGCAAAATTACAGTCGCTGGTAAAGGCCGTCCACCTTCCCAGGATAAGAAAATAATATAACAAAGCAAGTACAGGAAGGTATTTATTCTCTGATTTTAAGGAGATCAGTTTAAAGACGCCCCATCCCCCGAATAATATTAAACCTGTCTGAAAGATCAGCAGGGTATACGTTCCGGTAAGCCAGGAAAAGAGCCAGTACAGGGGAGAAAGAATGATCAGCGTAAACGACACATGATCCTGGAGGAATGTGGCGTCAATGTGGTAAACGGGACAAAGGCTGCTGCGCAGGTGTGCATAATCGTAAAATGCAAAATTATATGCGCCGTAATCAAAGGCAAAGGTCCGAAAGAAATAATGATTGCAGAAATAAATCGTCAGAAAAAGCAATCCGAAGACAACCAGGATAATGTACATCACCTTATCCCGGTTCCTGAACTCTTTTCCGGAATTGTGCATCAGCTAATACACGTTTTATTAGTTTGCATCCAATATGTTGGTTGAAGATTCCCCTTTGTGTCCTTCGTGGTAAAAAAATTTAACCACTAAGGTACACAAAGGAATGCACTAAGGAACACAAAGGGCGATTATTTATCAGATAAACCAGGATTTCCCTCTAAATAACCTCGCAAATGCAGAACTTCCCATCTTAAAAACAGTATCCTTGTTCAGTGTGGAGGTCACCAGGTATTCATCTTCCTCTTTGATATACGCTTTAATACGAATTGCCTCCATGTTATTCCCTTCAATAACTATTTCAAAAAGAGGAGCCAGGTCCTTTACGGCGGGCAGATCATCAAATTCCCTGTGAGTGAAATTTCGCAGGCTGTTCAGGTACTCCTGGGTATGAGCCGAATCAGCCGGTAAATCATTTACTTTCCATTGTTCATTTTCCTTTTGCAGAACAAACGAGCTGTCTCCCGGGTACGTAAAACTCACCCTGGTCAGATGCTGAGGGGTGGATTTAACAATGTCTGCATTTCTGAAATCGTTGGCCGACTGGTTTAAGCTCATGGTAAGCATCCCTTCCACGGCATATACCGTTTCATCATTCCCCAGGCGAACGTACGAAACTGCATCGGGATACTGCTGGTAAGGATTGCGGCTTTGAGAGAACGACATACGGCCTGCAACAATATCTGCTGTCAGGGTATTCCCTTTATATAATATAACCCTTGTTCCGAGAGAATCATCCACACTGTATTGTTCCCAGTTATTCCTGCTTTTCGCGACAACCTGTTTGGCCTTCATGTTTGAAAGGGTATGCAGCAGGTTATCCACCTGAGCTGTTTGTGCTGCAAAACGTTGACTTCCTTTCTCAATTTCCCATTGTCCTCCGGATGTTTTAACAATGCTGAATGGATCATCATTTCTGGATGTAACCATTTCAATCCTCGTGATATCAGACGGACTGAAAGAAATGATCTCACTTCTGAACGTTCCACGGTCTTTTTTATTTTCAGTAAGAGTAATTATTAATGTGATTACCAATAGAATAATCAACACTCCAGACAAAATTTTTAATCCTTTTACTCTCATAACAAAATATTTGAGTTAATTTATTTAGTCTCGTTTTCCCTTTTTGCGCCTTTGCGCCCTTGCGTTTCTTTTTTACCTGATAAATATATCTTAATTGTTCTTTCTTAATATTCAATCAAATTCTATTGAACATAATTTTCCTGCATCCTGTTGATCCTTTTCATATTCTGCATCTGCCAGCGATAGATCCCGATCACAAGGATAATTATCACCGGCAAGAGGAAGTTAAGCCATTTCAGGAAAGCTTTCTTTCCATCTTCCATTTCATCAATGGGTCTGGAGGTAATTTCTTTTGTCCGCAGGTCAATTAACCCTGTTTCATCAGTAAGCCAGTCAATGGAATTAGTCAGGAGGCTTATATTGTCGGGGTTAAGGCCCTGCATGTTCTGCGCTTCCCTGTTCACTGCAAAATCACCATCTGCAAACACTACCATACGGGAATGATTACTCCCGGTTATTGTTCCCTCAACAGTGGCGGCAATAACGAGGTTTTTCAGGGGAAAATCATCTTCTCCCCAGTTTTTTTCAACATTAAAATATACGGGTGTATTATTCGTACCGGAGCGATTTGAAGAAAATGCAAGAGGAGTGATTTTTATAGTGGTATCATTTGAGAAATTCAGGAGGCTGACAAAACTGAAGATGGCTTCCTGAATTCCTTTTGTTATGGGATGTTCCTTATTGAAATTCTGGATTACCGGAAGATAGGGGAAAGGTATCTGCCGCTGAACCCGGAATCCTCCCATGCTCTGAACCACACTTACCTGTCCGCAGTTTGCATCAAGCAGAAAAGCATTCTCTACTGTTATTCCTTTACCGGAAAGCCAGTTCTCGATACCTGTATACACACTCATCCCATACCCATTCTGGAGGTCTGCCTCAACCCTGTTCAGCGCAATAAGGATATTATTCCCCCTGGAAAGGAAACGATCAAGTTGTGCTATGTGCGATTCGGGAAAAGTATCAGATGGAGCGACAATTACGAGGGTAGAATAATCGGACAGTGCGTCTGCAGTATCATTAAGATGTATAAAGTCAGATTCATAAAGTACATCCAGTTGTGCCATTACCTGTTGCATGTTCATTCTGCCCGGCTCTCCATGTCCCTGTAAAAAAGCTATCCTGGGCTTATTGATGATGGAAACCTTTTTTATAGATGTGGTAAGATGATATTCCAGTGGCATACCCTGCATTATCTGGGGAATGACTTCAGGAGGCGATTCTCCCATTTGTATAGTGGCACCCATATAACAAACCATGGCTTCAAACTTATCCTTATCCCGCACCTGTATCTGGAGAGGCGGAATTCCATTCTGTTGCGCTTCCTCTGCTAACGCTTCACTTTCGGAAGGATCTATAAATTCATACATCACCATTCCCCCTGAGCGGTTGGAATACTCAACCAGCATATCACGGAATTCCTGTCTCGACTGGTACAACTGTGGCGGCAGCTTTCTGGTAAAATAGGCTTTCACCGTTACCGGTTGGTCCAACTCCTTCAGGATTACTTTGGTGGCTTTACTCAGGGTATATCTATTATCCCCTGTAGTATCCAGCCTGAAAAAGAACCTGCCCGATAAAATGTTAATTACCAGAATAATGGCAAGAATTATAATGATAGAATAAGAAAGTACCTGGAACTTCTTCATTTTTATATTTAATTATGTTAGATAATTTCAATTTTTATTAACATTAATGACACCCTCTTTGGTAGAGACATGCCACCAGGCATGCATTTCGGTACAGACGTGCCTGCAGCCATAACTTTCAGTACACGGGCCGTCTCATAAGTCAAAATATGTTCAACCACAAAGGGCACAAAGGATAACACAAAGGACACAAAGTGTTGCAAATCAGAGATAGACTTCGCGTCCTTTGTGCGTACTTTGAGTCCTTCGTGGTTAAAAACATATATAAGACAGCACCTCTACACACTCTTCTTCGCAATAAAATAAACCGTACCCATTATCCCGATCCCTGTTACTGAAGCAAAATAAATAATATCCCTGGAATCAATCACTCCTCTCGAAACAGATTCGAAATGAGTGCTTGCACTCAGAAAAAACAGAATGTTACCAAGGATACCCGGGAAATTCCGGGCAATCATGCCGAACAGGAAATGAAAAAAAATTCCTATAAAAAGTGCCACCAGGAAGCTTACAATCTGATTGTTGGTAGTGCTGCTGGCAAACAAACCAACAGAGATATACACACAACTTATCAGTATCAGTCCGAGGTATCCTGTCAGCACCGATCCGTGGTCAACCGGGCCTATTGAGGCAACCGTGATATAGTATGGTATGGTCAATGCAAGAGTTATAATGATCAACAGAAGAGTAGCAAGGAATTTCCCCAGTGCGATCTGCAGATACGTCACCGGCATGGTAAGAATCAGCTCCAGGGTGCCGGAACGGTTTTCTTCCGCCAGGAGACGCATGGTAATGGCAGGAATAAAGAAAAACAATGTCCAGTAGGCAATTCCGAAGAATACCTGCAGACTTGCCTGTCCTACAAGAAAAATGTCGCTCCCGAAAAGCCAGGTGAAAAAACCGGTAAAGCCCAGAAAGGCAACAATCATAATGTATGCAATGAGAGAATCAAAATATGATTTCAGCTCCCGTTTTGATAAAATCCAGATTTGCTTCATTAGTAATTATTTTAACATATTATTTGGCAGACTTTCTTTGTGTTCCTTTGTGTAACCCTTCGTGTCCGTTGTGGTTTAATACGTTATAAGGTTAACCACGAAGGCCACAAACAAAGGTTGTCACTAAGGAACACAAAGACATATTTTGAACACGATACATGTTACTCAACCACGTAACCACGTAACCACTTTATCACTCTCAATTCATCGTCAACTCCCTGAACACATCCTCAAGCTTTGTTTCCACTGGCGTCATTTCCGTAATTACCCACGTATTCTTCACGCAAAGGTTAAATACTGCTCTCTCTATGGATTCCGGCGTATTTTGCTGAAGCATAAAAAGGCCGTTATCCGCATTCATTAAACTTATTCCGGGGAATTGCCGCAAAGCATTGTAAATGATCTCATGTTCGCCGTCTTCAATCCTCACTCTCACCAGCCGTTTTTCACCCGAGCGCTTCCGGAGGTCTTCCGCAGAACCGTCGGCTACCAGCTTGCCCTTATGAATGATCATGATCCTGTCGCAGGTAGCCTCCACCTCAGCAAGAATATGAGAACTCAGGATAACTGTTTTTGCTTTACCTATTCTTTTGATCAGTTCACGGATCTCAATGATCTGGTTCGGGTCAAGTCCTGATGTAGGCTCATCAAGGATCAGAACATCAGGGTTATGGATCAGGGCCTGGGCTAAGCCTACCCTTTGCCTGTATCCTTTCGACAGTTCCTGTATCTTTTTATGTTTTTCCTTCTGAAGTCCGCATACATAAACCATTTCAAGAATGCGTTTGGCAGTTTCGGAACGGGAAATACCCCGCATTTCAGCAACAAACTTCAGATAGTCGATAACATACATGTCGTGATACAGGGGATTGTTCTCGGGAAGGTAACCGATATACTTTTTCACCTCATCCGTATCCTCATGAACATCGTAATCACCTATCATTATTTTCCCTTCTGTTGGTAAAAGACAGGAAGTAATGGCTTTCATGGTGGTTGTTTTTCCTGCTCCGTTAGGCCCCAGGAAACCGAGTATTTCACCCGTTTTCACCTGAAAAGTTATATCATCCACAGCCTTCTGCAAGCCGTATGTCTTTGTAAGATTAGATACCTGAATATCCATATTAACCTTTTTTGAATAACAAAACACGAAAATAACATCATTAGATCAATGTTGCAAGAGAAAGAGGTATTTGAATGAAAAAGTTAAATTTTTTTAACAATTTGTCTTGCCGGGAAAATTGTTTTCCGATAAGATTAATTAATATCGCAAAGATTTAATAAAGAAATATTAATTTCTTTGCCAGATAATTTTTCCGTATAATTATTTATCGGCGTTTACGAAACCAGCAAATGAACTAAAAAAATTATCTTTATACAATGTAAAGAGATTGTGCAGTTAGTAAAAGTTAGTAATATCTCATTTTTCTACCAATGATGAGAAGAAATGAGATAATTGATTTTATAATATGGTTAGTGGGTGAATTTTATTTATGTTTTTCATGGTTCGACGCTGTCAGAAATAGACAGGTCTTTTGCGGAAAGTTTTAATCGGGATACCTCTTGTCAGGGTAGTTCCGAGCCTGTGATTTATTCAATTAACATGTAATGAATATGTATTGATAAGTCAGAAAGTAAGCTTCCCATTTAAAAATCAAACCGTGCAGGTAGTTATTAACAATAGTTCGTTTTACTTTTATATTGCGTTGATAATGAATATTTTAACAATTCGGGTATAAATTATCTATATTATTGATATACAATATATTGCGCCTTTGCGCCTTCGCGTTTTATTTTAATTTAATGAATTGTTGTATTAACATAATTAATTAAACATCCTATGTTCAGATTTATAAGATTGTTTTTTCTTTTTTTATTACTTTTTCTTTTTATTTCCTCCTGCCGGTTTTCAGACAGGCAAATACCGTCTGAATTCATTGACCCTCCACGTGAATTCTCCCTCATGCCGTTTTGGTTCTGGAACGACACACTCAGGGATGATGAAATTGTCAGACAAATCATACAATTTGAAGCCAATGGAATTTATGGTTTTGTCATTCACCCCCGCATCGGATTGCCTCATGATGTAAAATGGTTATCAGATGAAATGATACGGGTTATGCATGTTGCCATCAGGGAGGCGGCATCCAGAAACATGTACATTATCCTTTATGATGAAGGAATGTATCCGTCGGGTTCTTCCGGAGGACAGGTGGTTGAGAGGAATCCAGAGCATGCCGCGAAGGGACTGTCAAAGATCGACCTTAAAGCCGGAGAAGAACCTGTTCTTTCAGATCACACGAAACTCATCACCCTGATTGACCGTCCTGATGGCAGTCGCGTTGCAATTATTGAACAACCTTCCGGAGGAGTAATACGAGGCCTTCACTACCTTAACGAAGGGGAAGTGCCGTTGCGGGAACACACTCCCCCGGCAGGCGACATTCTTAATCCGGATGCTGTAAACAGTTTTATTGAACTTGTTTACGACCGCTTTGCAAAAGAATTCAGTAACTATTTCGGGAATACAATTATGGGTATCTTTACCGATGAACCTTCCCCCCTGGGAAGAAGCCCGCTGAAAGGGATGATCCCCGGAAATGCGTCTCTTCTCCCCCGGATTCAGGATATTCTTGGTTACGATATCACCCCGCATCTGGCAGATCTCTGGTACGAGGATCATCCCGATGCGAAAAAGCACCGCAGCGATTATCACCGTGCGGTAAATATCTGCCTGGAGGAAATTTATTATCGTCGCCTGAGTGAATGGTGTTCCCGTCACAATCTTGCCCTGATGGGACATCCCGACGGCTCGATGGACATTGGGACGCTGCGCTATTTCCATATCCCGGGTCAGGACCTGGTTTGGAGATATGTTGAACCCGGACCCAAAGCCATGGAAGGTCATCATTCAACCATGGCCAAATGCGCTTCCAGTGCGATGATCCACCTCGGACGCCGAAGAAATTCAAACGAAATATACGGGGCATACGGACATAACCTGACTTACGAAGAAATGGTCTGGCTCGCCAACTGGTGCTTCGTGCGTGGTCATAATATGCTGTTCCCTCATGCATTTTATTATTCCGTCCGCGGCCCCAGGTTAGATGAACGCCCACCCGACGTGGGCCCCAATGCAATATGGTGGAAAGATTATAAACCCTATGCAGATGCATGTCGCAGGATGAGCTGGATAAATACCGACTCACGCCATGTATGTGAGTTGGCTATTCTGTGCGAACCAACCTGGCTTCCGGACAAATCAGCCAAAGTATGCTATCAGCACCAGTTTGATTTTAATTACGTGGAGATCAGACACCTGCGGGAAGGCGCCATAATAACTGGTAAAGGTGTTCATATTGCCGGAATGAATTATAAAGCTGTTATTCTCGACAGCCTTTCTTATCTCCCCTCTGAAGCTCTTCCCTTGCTTACAAAACTTGCTAAACACAAACGCCTTATTATCAATGAAAATTACCCCTATAGAGAAATGTTTAAAGATGCTGTTAGCTATAAATCCTCAACTGAACTGGCCGACATCCTTAATGCTTCACTGACCCCTGACCTGGCCCTTTCTCCGGCATCGGAAAACATCAGGTACCGGCATGTGGTAAAAGACAGGGATCATTATTACCTGCTCTTCAACGAAGAGAAAACAGAAGTCAACACTAAAATTTTGATTCCTGTTAAGGGAAAGAGGATATGGCTGGATCCATTCACCGGGGAAGGAGTGAAAGAGGACAAGGATGTAATGGTGAATTTGGGGGCTTATGAGATGAAGATAATGCTGGTGAGGTCATAATATAAATAATAAACCAGCATTCCCTTACATTCCAATGTGAGCTAAGATAACCTGAAATTCATTATGTTCCTGGTTTAAACATATTCTTCATTTAATTTCTGTATACGAATTAAAAAATCTGTATTTTTATAATTTCGTATAATAATCTAACTAACTCACAATGAAACTTGAAAATGTTCTTTCAATACTCAATTCCCTTGAGAAAAATTCATTTCTTAAAATAATTGATACCATTATTTCAAACAGCCCTGAAAACGCTAAGGAAATTGATAAGATACTGAGTGACGAATCCAAAGATCTAAAAAGCATAGATAGTTTAAACATTTCAAGAATATTCAAGCTCGTTGAAAATGAATACCTTGAATATATTAAATCCGTGTTTGTTAATATGGATTCTCAACTTGATATAGTAACTGATATATTAACAAGGGATGGAAGATGTATAGCAAGACACGATTGGTTTGCGCGAATGTATGAAAATGAAATAGCTGCCCTGGAAAAAAAGTTAAAGAAATTTGATAAAGAGCTAAAAGCTGAAAATCCAAATTTTGAGTTTTCCAGAAGAAGAGATTATTTAATTTATAAATCTTGTCTTGAAACTGCATTTTGCAATGATGATTTAAGAAATCAGGAAAGAAAAATTACAAGTGATGAACAGTCTATTCTTTTAACTCTGGCTAAAAATCTGGAGCTATCACAGGAAGAGACAAAACTGATCAATTATTCCGTATTAGCCATTGAGAAAAAGAAGATTGAAGATGTAATTAATGAGTTGAGATTAATCGGCGTCATCTTTGATTCAAAAAAAAATAAAACCATTTATGTACCCCAGGAAATAATAAACATTTTAAGGAAAATTCGTGGTAAAGAATTGGGAGATAAATATTACAGACGAATTCTTCGCCAAATCAGGGAACCTTTAATAAATATAGCTTGCAAAAAGCATAACATTGACTGGAAGCTGTCGCTGGAAGTTAAAATTGAAAACATCATATCTGAGGGTATCTCATTTTCAAATTTTCTCATAAATGATATTTTCAAAGAGGGAACCACATTAACTGAAAAGAAAAAATATTTCCATGAACTTACAGAGGATAAACTCAAAATCTCTCCTGGCATAAAAGGATCTACTATTGAAGAAAAAGTAGATAATCTGGTTAAATATTTTGATGAGCTGGATTTGGAAGAAAATGTAAGTATATCGTTTGATGGTTATGAAAAACTCGTTCTTGAATTGAGTGAATCACTTCCGGATGTAAACAAGAAACTTAAGTCCGTATTTGAGCTTCAGGAAGAAAATGTGATGAATAGTAATTATCTTCTTGATTATAGCTTAAAACCCAGGGATGTTCTTGATATTATTTCAGAAACTGACCTGAAAAAATTCATTGAGCAAAAGGGCATCAAATCCAGAGGAGATATTATTAATAATATTTTGGATAATTATAAAGATTCAGAAAATCTTTACCTCGAAAATTATGAGAATATTGCATTTAGAAATTACAACGCATTGAAAGATAATGGGATTCAGATTCCTGAGGCTGAATTTGGAATTAAATTTGAAGATCTGACAAAGATAATCTTCACAAAGTTGGGTTTTAATGTGGATGAAAGTTTAAGGAAACAACTTAATACAGCAAAAGACAAGATTGATATCGTTTTACATCTTGGTAATGATGAAATAATTGTTGTAGAATGCAAATCTGTTAAGGATAAAGGCTATAATAAATTCAGCGCTGTTTACAGGCAACTTAAAGCGTATAGAGACCTTGCGGCGAATAAAAATTATAAGGTAATCAAATCATTGCTTATTGCCCCGGAATTTACAGACGATTTTATCAATGAATGCGAATTGGAATATGAATTAAACCTTTCACTTATAACCGCAAAATCTCTCCGTGAGATATACAATGGATTTAAGAATTCGAAAATGAAAGAATTACCATACAAATTATTTATGCGGGATGTGCTTATACAGGCTGACAGAATCCTTAAAGTGATCAAATAGATGAATCCAAAGACATTTACAGGACTCCTTCTTAACGAAAAATTCATTCTGTTCCTGATAATCCTTAATGCATTAACCATAATGCTGGCAGCTTTCGGCAATCTTCCTGCCAATATTATTGCAACTGCATTCATTATTGATAATGTTATTACAGCCCTTTTTATCATTGAGATGTCTGTTAAATTAAAAACATTGGGTGTTTCAGGTTACTTTAATTCACATTGGAATATATTGGATTTTATTTTAATAATTATATCTGTTCCTTCATTAATTTCATGGTTATTTAATTTATCATTAACCGGGTTAAGTTTTTTCCTGATTTTCCGGATTCTCAGGGTATTCAAGTCCTTCCGGTTTATAAAGTTTGTCCCTGGAATGAATGAGTTGATAAAAGGAGTGCAAAGGGCTTTGAAAACCTCAATGGTAATTATCCTTGGATTTTCAATTTATCTTTTTATCATTGGAATATTAAGTTGTTACCTCTTCCGAAATATGGATCCGGAACATTTCGTAAATCCGCTGAAATCATTTTACAGCATATTTGTTGTATTTACCGTTGAAGGGTGGTATGAAATTCCGGCAGCCATATCTGCAAACTCCTCACCAATTATCGGCTTTTTTGTCAAAATCTATTTCATATTTGTAGTTCTTACCGGTGGAATACTCGGTCTTTCATTGGTTAACTCTATTTTTGTTGATGCTATGTTATCTGATAATACAGATGACATTCAGAAGAAAGTTGATGAGATAGACGGGAAACTGGACAAGTTAATTTCTGAATTACGGCAGAATGATCAATAAATTGTAATAAACCTTTCGGGTTCTTAGATGTTAATATTAATTCAATTCTATTCTTCTCAATAGTTTTCTTGAAAAATCAGCTCCTGCATCAAGGGAAGCTATCATCTCTCCACCGGCATTTGACAATCTTGCAAGATCGGGTTTAGGGATACTCCCCTGGTCTGAAAATATTAAGAGACTCTCAAAATCTGCCTTGGCTCTTAAAAGCCTTTCAAGAATTATTGTGGTAAGTCTGGCTTTATCACGATTTGGGATGCCGAATAAAAACAATGGAGCATATTTGCCTTGTATCATAAAATCAATCGGATAATCAGAAGGATTTTCAATCTCCTGATAATAATACTCTTTTTTTACTCTGTCCTCTCCAACAATTCTATATAATTGTTCCTGAAGATCTTCATAGAAAGTTGATTCAGCTCGTGCCCGGTTTAAAAAAGTCAGATCGGTTATCTTGGTTAGAGCAGTGCCAATCCGGAATATATTTATAGCCAGGTTATTAATTTCAGTATCCACATATAACTCTCCATTGTCTTCTTCAATGAATGTTTCATTTTTAATCTGCTCAAATAGTTTTCCTCTGGTTCCATCTCTGAATTTATCAATATCATTTTCATAACTTAAATGCATTAAAGTATGTCCCATATCTGTCAAACGAATAATTCCGCCTGGCATCTCCTTTATGTAGATCTGATAAGGATCACCATCAGAAAAACTAAAGGGTGTCTCCAATGAAATTAATTTTCCATTTATTGGATGCAGATCTATTTCTGCACACATTAGTGAGCAGAGTTTTTCTTTTAATATGTCCAGGTTAAAATTCAAAATTCGAGTCGGGTTTGACTTACATCATCGGATTTAGTTTGAATGCCTGTTATTTTACAATCAACTACCAGGCAATGGAAAGCACCTTCAACGCTATTGTACCTATTAGTGGTTTCGGCAAAGCCCTCTGCTTTCCTGTTAGCTCTTATGTATTTCTCTGTTGCCACATGTATATGACAGTTATATCCCAATTTTTCATTTTCTAAATAATTGGGGTGATTATGAATAGGTCCATTATATCTCTTCAATGTCATGATTTCTCCATTAGGAGCAATCCAACTTAAGCCACAAGAAAAATCATCTTTCATTCCTTCCCTGAGATTTTGTCTTTTAAATATCTCAAAATGTTGATCGGAATCATTTGTTGCTATAACCTTATAATTGAATTGTTCGTGTCCTCCTTTATTTTTAGATTTTGCACCAGGGTTTGTTACTCTTTTGGGACATACAATCAACTCATTGATTTTTTCATCATTTAAACTTTCAAATGCCATTTTTGTGTTTTACATTAAACAAATGTACGAAAATAATGAAAAATAATATCCCTGATTCGCTAATTTTGACACATAATATTACCGGATTAGATTATAACTATCCCATCCACAAGTGTTTGATAATAAACTAAATGGATTAAGGGTTTAAACCATTCTATCACAAACGTAGTTTCTCTAATAAATGAGATTTATCAACGGTAGCGGATTATTACATGATCCGGTGTCAGGTGGTCCTTTCAGAAAAATCCCTGCAAATCCTTCGTTCCTCAGGATTTCTGATTTTTTATTTCCTGTCTTCGTTCAGGCAGAGCCTGACTCAGTCAGGAAATAAAAAATCCCTCCTGAAAAAATATCTCAGCAGGGATTTTTCTGAGGTCGGTAGCGGATTCGAACCGCTGTAACCGGTTTTGCAGACCGGCGCCTAACCACTCGGCAAACCGACCAAAGGACTGCAAAATTAATAATTTTGTTTTACTTACTGAACATCCACAATAATTAAATCACTATTGTCCGGTAAAAATATATTTGGAGATGAAATTAATTTCGTTGTGCTCGCTAAGGCCCGGTTCTTCGCTTCACTATGTTTCGCTCAGAATAACAAACACTTATGGTTTGAACCTGAGTTTATATTACCACCTTATACGGACAAAACTGCGGAATATGAAATACCTCCACCTCAGGAAATACTTTCTGTACATAGGCGGCAAGGTTCATTATGCCCCATTCCTCACTTACTCCGTGACTCACAATGATAGTAGGGAAATCCAGCTCATGCGCATGAGCACCCATACATACATGGAGGTACCCGTCGTCCGACATGATCCCGACTTCAGCACCAAGTTCCTTCAATTATGCCGAATTAGTGTTCTGGCCTGTACCGGTACATATTCACGTAACCATTCAATTTTGTCCGATCCCGTAATCCCTTATTAACCCGATCCCTCCTCTTGATCCCGCGATCCCGTGATAGCATTATCCCTCATCCTCAACCACTCATCCACGTAACCACACAACCACTTATCCACGTAACCACTCAACCACTCCCCTTGCCCCATTACACTTTTTTTCGTTACTTAGCATATTAATTCCATTTCATCCAATGTTCCAATTCAATGATACTGAAGTGGCTTTTAAAATTAAGAGCAACTTCGAACTTAAAAAAGCTTACTGGCTTTTCAGACTATTATCCAGGAAATTCATGGTTAAATCCGGAAAATACGCCATCACATTTGTAAACAAAATAGGCCTTCCGGTGGGATGGATTGTTAAACCTACCGTTTACAGGCAATTCTGTGGAGGTGAAACAATTGAGGACTGTATCCCTGTTATTGATAAACTTGCCGTCTTCAATGTCAGATCTGTTCTCGATTATTCAGTAGAAGGAAAAGACAATGATGAAGACATTGAAAAAGCCCTGAATGAAACACTTAAAGCTGTTGAATTTGCCGGTGCCAACCCGAATATTCCCTTTTCGGTATTTAAACCCACTGCATTTGCCAACTGTAAAGCACTGGAAGAATTAAGCACCTCCCCTGCACCCTCACAGGAAACACAAAAAGAAGGAGAAAAGTTCCGTAAAAGAATAAATATTCTTTGCAACAAGGCATACTCCCTCAGTATACCCATAATGATTGATGCAGAAGACAGCTTCTACCAGGATTTCATTGATAAAGTAGTGATGGAGATGATGATGTTGTATAATCATAAGAAGGCTATTGTGTTTAATACATACCAGATGTACAGGTGGGACAGAATGCAGGTGCTGAGAGATGACCTAAGTAAGGCCATACGTGATAACATATACCTGGGCGCTAAATTTGTACGTGGGGCTTATATGGAAAGAGAAAGGGCAAGAGCATTGAAAATGAATTACAGAGACCCCATCCATACAGATAAGGAAAGTACCGATCGTGATTTTAATGAAGCATTACAGTTTTCCATAGAGAATATCGACAGAATTTCCATTTTCAACGGCACACATAATGAGTACAGCTGTTCCTTTCTCACTGAACTGATGCAGAAACACAATATTAAACCTGATGACAACCGGGTATGGTTCTCACAACTTTACGGAATGAGCGATCATATCAGCTTCAACCTGGCAGAAAAGGGTTATAACGTGGCAAAATATCTTCCCTACGGACCTGTACGGCATGTCCTTCCCTACCTGATAAGAAGAACTGAAGAAAATACTTCTGTTGCAGGACAAACAGGGAGAGAATTAAGTCTTATTATCAAAGAACTAAAAAGAAGAAAAAATGAGTAAATCCATACCTGTTAAATTCCAGAACCGCAGAAATACCATGTCGATATGGGTGAATAAGTTCATTATGACCCTTATCTTTACCATCCTTATTGTGTTTACCGGATTTACAAAATGGTTTAATGAACCTGTACTGGGAATTGAGAGAATGTACTGGGTGATAATCATTGTTCTTTTCTGGTTGCTGGTGGTTACTCTTCAAAGTCTGCGACGTCCATGTTATATATATTTCGAAGATGCAGGTGACAAACTGATAATCCGCTACTACCCGCTGAAAATTATGAACCGGAAAAAAAACTCATATGAGATCCCTAAAAAAGATTTTCTTAAATTTACTACAGAGAAATTCTTCCTGGGTAAATATGAAAAACTTATTCTTTATCAACGATTCAGAAAAGGAGTGGCAAAATATCCGCCGATAAGCCTTTCTGCTGTGAATAAAAAAGATATAGCCAAAATCAAAACACTATTGGCTCAATATGTACAACAGCGATAATGATTTTTGCTATTTTCGCAGGTTAAATTTTGTGTTATTGATACAACTATCTTATGCGTTTTCTTTATAAAATAGGTATCCAGGTCTATTTACTCCTCGTCCTTCTGGCAGCACCGTTCCATTTAAAAGCAGGCAGATGGATACGGGGACGTCAGGGAATGTGGAAAAAAATGAAAAACAGTTTCGGCCCGGATGACAAGATCATCTGGTTCCATTGTGCTTCCCTGGGAGAATTTGAACAGGGCAGACCGCTAATTGAAGAAACAAAAAAGAGAATGCCTGATCACAAGATATTGCTTACTTTTTTCTCTCCCTCCGGTTATGAACTGCGAAAAAATTATGAAGGAGCTGATTGCGTAACCTATATGCCTCTGGATACCCGATTTAACGCATGGAGGTTCATGCGCCTCATTAAACCTAAGATCATTTTCTTTATTAAATATGAATACTGGTACTATTTCCTGAGAACCGCATATAAGAAAGGAATTCCCGTTTACATGGTATCGGCAAAATTCAGGCGTGACCAGGTTTTCTTTAAATGGTACGGTGCCTGGTACAGAAATGTCCTTTACTTTTTCAACCACATATTCGTACAGGATGAAGGTTCACGCAAACTTTTAAAACTACTGGGCATTGAGAATGTAACCATAACCGGAGATACCCGCTTCGACCGGGTGTACCAGTTGTCACAGAGAGCCGTTGATTACCCATATATAAAACATTTTAAAAGCAATGCTAAAATTATTGTGGCAGGAAGCACCTGGGAAAAGGACGAACTGCTGCTGATCCAATACATCAACAATTCCGGTAACGATGTAAAATTCATTCTCGCCCCCCACGAGATAACGGAAAAAAAACTCATACAGATCATCGAGAAAATTGATCATCCCGTAGTGCGATTTACAGATAGTGAAAAAATCTCGTACCCTTCTGCCAAACTACTGATAATTGACACTATTGGTCATCTCAGCGCCATATACAGGTATGGAGAAATTGCATATATCGGCGGAGGATTCGGAAGAGGAATACATAATATTCTCGAAGCCGCTACTTACGGATTACCTGTGGTATTTGGCCCTAATCACTATAAATTCCTCGAAGCACAGAATCTTATTGACAAAAAAGCAGCTTTCCCGATTTCAGGATACAACGACTTGAAAGAAATATTTGATCGCCTGCTTTTTTCAGATGAACAACTTTCAAGGTGCTCCGGCTACGCAAAATCCTATATTGAATCAAAGCTGGGAGCCACGGATCGGATCGTGAACCACGCTTTGAATGATTATCACGCCCCAAAAATAAATACTGATAAATAATTACACTGCAAAGATTTCTTTGAAATAATCCTGCTCAGGATAGACTTCAGAATGCATGAGTATCTTACGAATACCATCAGAAAAGTTGTTTTTATTAAAATAATTAACGTAAGTTCGATATAAATTCACCTAAATAGTTTTAATGAGTATTGTTCTTGCTTTCTTGTATACTAACATGATTTTTACTGTTATTTGTTATGCATCTCATTGCCCGGGCTGAAAGCCTGTATTAATTCAGCCCAACGGCAGCGCCTTGGGTTGATCAGAATTACTATTCCCATTTTCCCGTCGCAGGTCTGCCGACGGCAGACCTGCGACGGGAATGATGATTGCGCGATTCTTACCCCAAGACGTTGCCGTTGGGCTGAATTAAATAGCCCTCAGGGCAAAAACAACATACCGCTTCTTATATATAGGCATATTTGAATTATATAGAAATATTTTATATGATAGTTCGTTAAACTTTTATATTGCGTTGATAATGAATATTTTAACAATTTGAGCGTAAATTACCTATATTGTTTGATATATAATATATTGCGCCTTCGCGTTTTATTTTAATTTAATGAACTGTTGTTATATATCAATAGTTCGTTAAATTTTTATATTGCGCTGATAATGAATATTTTAACAATTCATGCTTAAATTACTCATGTTGTTAATAATCAATATATTGCGCCTTTGCGCCTTCGCGTTTTATTTTAATTTAATGAACTGTTGTTATATATAGCTCATTATTTATAAAAACCCTTGTCTTCCCAGCATAATTTTATTAACTTTACTAGGATATTCACTTCTTATTTCAATAAGATATTTATTGGAATGTAATTTTCTACCGAACTCCGGATTTCGTGTTTTTAATTTCTTGTAATAAATCAACATGCGATGTCAGGAAATAAATCAATACTTCTGGCAATTTCCCTGTGGGCAGGTATAATGGCCTGTCCTGCATATTCACAGGAAGCTTATGTCAACAGCTCATATCCTCAGCATCATTTTACGGATATGACAATTGCCGTTTCTCCAAATCTGTTGTTCAACAGCCCCGAAGGACCCCGGATCGGGGGAGGAATAAACTTTCAGATATTTCTCTTCAGATACCTGAGCCTGGAAAGCGACCTTGTTTTTGCCAGAAATTATGTACACCTCGGACCAGGAACCATCGCACTGCCTCTGTGGATGCTGATGCTTCAACTGCCCGGTTTTTGGGATTTACCGTTTTCCTTTGACCAGAGCGGCTTAGAACTTATGCTGTTCATGATACTCTTTACAGTGATCTCCGCAGAACATATGGCAATTCACATCCCCCTGAAATCAAATACCACACTGTCACCCTATTTCAGCCTGCTGAGATTCAGGTATCCTGTCCGCTATAACGAACTGAATGATGTAAAATACCATCTGAACTTCGCTTCAGGTATAAAACTTAATAAATACTTCGGTCGCTTTATTCTCTCTCCATACCTGGAATATAACTTCGGCTATACCGATCATATCCACGGTATTAATACAGGATTATACCTGGGAATCTATATGCCGGATAAGCTTAAATAAATCACCATGCTTCTCTAACTTATTGTATGTGTATTTATTATAAACAGTCTTGAAATCTTGTTAATAAATACTGACTATTTATAAAAGATTCGTCGCCAATTTTATCGTACTTTAATTGTCCTGAATTCGTTCCCGGTTTTGCACTGAAATCAACGTCATTATTGTTAAATATTTCGGATATCAAGATGGTTTTGTCTTTTATTATGCTTATTTTTGTATTCTGAATTTACGAATTTTTGTTATACTAAACATAATTTTAACTATCAACACTTTTGCGCCTTTACGTTTTATTTTATTTAACGAACCATGAGACTTAAATATTTAATAAATAGATAATTACTTGCAAGGGTTAATAAGTAATAAATAATGTTAATAAATACAAGGCTGTATTTTTTGGTGAGCTTCACTGGTGTTTATTAATTTGCAGATTACTGTTCACCCGGACATTTTTATTCTAACCCGCTGGGAACTAACCTGATCATTTAAAGATATATTATGGAAGAATTGGCCGCAACAAAAAAAACAGGAGTGCTGTTTAATGAAAATGAGGAAACAACTATTGTGAAAAAAGAAGAAAAGAAAACTACGGATAAACAGACTTATTCCTACGAAGAATCTTACGAGGAAGCCCTGGTATATTTTAAAGGTGATGAACTGGCTGCCAAGGTCTGGGTAAATAAATACGCCCTTAAAGATTCATTTGGCAAGCTCTACGAAAAATCACCCGACGATATGCATTGGAGAATTGCTTCTGAAATTGCACGTATTGAAAGCAAATACCCCAATCCCATGTCAAAGGAAGAAATATATCTTTTACTCAAAGACTTTAAATATGTAGTTCCACAGGGATCTCCGATGACAGGTATAGGGAACAATTTCCAGATTGCATCGCTTTCAAACTGTTTTGTTATCGGGAATGACGGGCCTGCCGACTCATACGGCGGAATTATGAAAATAGACCAGGAACAGGTTCAGCTAATGAAGCGCCGCGGAGGCGTCGGACACGATCTTTCTCATATACGCCCCAAAGGCAGCCCGGTATTGAACAGCGCTCTCACATCAACAGGTGTGGTGCCTTTTATGGAAAGGTATTCCAACTCAACCCGTGAAGTGGCACAAGACGGACGCAGAGGCGCTCTCATGCTCAGCATATCTGTCAAACACCCGGATGCGGAAAAATTTATCGACGCTAAAATGGAAAGCGGCAAAGTCACGGGAGCAAATGTTTCCGTACGTATTACCGACGAATTTATGGAGGCTGTTATCGAAAACAAACCTTTCGTACAACAATATCCGGTGGACTCTGATAACCCGGTGTATCAAACCGAAACCGACGCTGTCAAACTCTGGGGAAAAATTGTACATAACGCATGGCAGTCGGCCGAACCCGGAATTCTCTTCTGGGATACTATCATCAGGGAATCGGTTGCCGACTCCTATAGCGACCTTGGATTTAAAACCGTTTCAACAAATCCATGCGGTGAAATTCCACTCTGCCCATACGATAGCTGCCGCCTTCTTGCTATTAACCTGTACGGTTACGTGGAAAATCCCTTCACAAAAGATGCACGGTTTAATTTCGACCTCTTCAAAAACCACGTCAGGAAGGCTCAACGTATGATGGATGATATTATTGATCTCGAAATTGAAAAAATTGAGGCTATCCTCGACAAGATCAACAAGGATCCTGAAGACGAGGACCTTAAAGGTGTGGAACGTAAACTATGGGAAAAAATACGCGTTAAAGCCACCGAAGGCAGAAGAACCGGGGTGGGGATAACTGCTGAAGGAGATATGCTTGCTGCCCTTGGTTTACGCTATGGTAGCGATAACGCTATCGACTTCTCCGTTGAAATCCACAAAACCCTGGCAATAGAAGCCTATCGCTCCTCCACTGTCATGGCCGGGGAAAGAGGAGCTTTCACCATATTTGACAGTACCCGTGAAAAAGATAATCCTTTCATCAACAGGCTCAGAAAAGAAGATGAACAGCTATACCAGGATATGATGAAGTACGGACGCAGAAATATCTCCCTCCTGACTATCGCCCCTACAGGAACAACAAGTCTTATGACCCAGACCACCTCCGGAATAGAACCGGTATTCCTGCCAGTCTATAAACGCAGACGAAAAGTAAATCCAAACGATAAGGATACCGTAATAACATTTGTTGATGAAGTCGGCGACAGCTGGGAAGAATTCAACGTTTTACACCATAAATTCGTTACCTGGCTCGAAGTAAATGGTTATGATGTTAGGGAAGTAATGGCCCTTGATGATAAGGAAATCCAGAAGATCATTGAAAAGTCCCCTTATTATAAAGCCACGTCCAATGATGTCGACTGGGTAGCTAAAGTACGCATGCAGGGAGAAATACAAAAATGGGTTGACCATTCCATCAGTGTTACGATAAACCTCCCCTCCGATGTGAAAGAAGAACTCGTTGGCGACCTGTATATTACTGCATGGAAAAGCGGCTGCAAAGGAGCCACGGTTTACCGCGACGGAGCACGTGCAGGGGTACTTATTACCAGTGATGATAAGAAAAAGAAAACAGTCCTTAACCTCGATCGGCCTAAACCCATACGCCCGAAAGAACTGGATGCCGAAATTATCAGGTTCACCCATAATAATGAAAAATGGATAGCTTTCATCGGACTCAAAGATGACAGACCTTATGAAATATTCACCGGTATGATGGACGATGAAATGTTTCCCATCCCTAAATCCATCACTAAAGGGAAAATTATCAAAAATAAGGACGAGGAAGGAGTTAACCGGTACGATTTCGAATATACTGATAAATACGGATACCGGAATATGCTGGGAGGCTTGTCCCATCAGTTCAATAAGGAATACTGGAACTATGCAAAACTTATATCCGGAGTACTGAGATTTGGTATGCCGATTGAAGATGTTGTCGACCTGGTAAGCTCACTGCGACTGGATAATGACACTATCAACACATGGACTGCCGGTGTGGAAAGAGCTTTGCGCAAATATATCCCCAACGGTACTATAGTTAAAACCGGTGATAAATGCCCAAGTTGTAATTCCGAAAGCCTCATTTACCAGGAAGGATGCCTGAAATGCACTTCCTGCGGGCACTCAAAATGCAGCTAAAATTCGACATTTTTTCCCGTTTAACCCTGATCTTTTACCTTGTCAGCTCAAAAACCGTGATCTCCGGCGGAGTACCAACCCTGCCCGGAAAGCCTATGAACCCTATCCCTATGCTTACATACAGGTACTGAACGCCCTCCCTGTATAGTCCGTTCCATCTGGGATATTTCATTTTCACCGGACTCCAGCTCCAGCCCGGGACCCTTATCGCAAACTGCATACCATGAGTGTGACCCGACAGTGTCAACGAAATATCTGTCTTACCCACAACCTCTGCATCCCAGTGAGAAGGATCATGCGATAAGAGAATCTTAAAGGGTATGTCCTGCACCTTTTCCATAGCCTTCTCCAAATCCCCGTATTGCGGAAAAGGAGGCAATCCCCAGTTCTCCATCCCAATAAGGGCAATACTTTCCCCATTTTCCGACAACTGTACCGACTCATTCCTCAGCAACCGGAAACCGCTTTGCTCATGATATAAATACAACTCTTCCATATTCGCAAGCTTTTCAGCCTCAGAATTCCAATGATAATAGTCGCCGTAATCATGATTCCCAAGAATGGAAAATTTACCCTTCCTTGCCCTTATCCCGGATAATACCGGAATAAACGGCTCCATCTCCACCGACTTATTATTTACCATATCCCCGGTAAAAAACACATAATCAGCATCTTCATTGTTAATTAACTCAACGGCTTTCTTAACCTGCTCAGGATTCCTGTGAAAACTGCCTATATGAAAATCACTTATCTGAATGATCCTGACTCCGTTAAATGCCTCAGGAAGGCCCGCGAAATGGAGTGTATGTTTCTTTACAGTAAAATTATATTTTCCCTTCCAAATACCCCAAAAGATAGAAATAAAGAAAAACCCTGAAATGATCAACCCCAGCTGAAGTATAAAAACCATCCTGGTCATCTTCACCGCTTCCGGGTTGCCTGAAATACTACCCTGCAGCATTTTTAAAATACCGGTTATATCATGCACAAGCAGGAAGATGTTGAAAAATATCTTTGGAACATATACCAGTATCACTACCCCGAAAAAAACCGTTGCATTATGATAGAATTGTTCATATGCCATACTTTTAAATGATGACATAAGCCATACAAGCCATAACACGATGAGTCCTGTCACTGTCCAGTAACTGCATGAAACCACAAGTCTCCAGGAATGCCGGAGACCCTGAACAAGCTGAGATACCCCCCTGAAAGCATAAATGTCTATCAGGGAAAAAAATAAAATTATGATAATTACCATTAAAACCGGTTGAATACGCATAATGCAATATTATTTTATCCGCTTGTGTATTTTGAATATTACCTGGAAAATAAATTCCCTGACTTATTTATAATATTTGTTATCCGCATACAAATGCATTTTAAATATCAACACTTTATAGGTCATTCGTAATTTCATTTAACGCTGACAGGTCTAACGACGCTGTCAGGTTGGCACCTGCTAATTAAAATGAACTTTTTCACATCATATGAGATTTATCAATAATTCAACCCTTATAAAAAACTATTCAGGGTAATTTCGTTAATATCATTTAACGCATTGATCAGGCAACATAATCTGAAATGCTTAAGGTCTGAGACCATTATCTCTTCCTCCCTGAGTTTCCCTTCACCTAGTAATTGTCTTCGTTTTGTTCCCGGAAGCAAAGGACTGGCAGGCGTTAACCATCTCCTGCCGTCATAAAAAGCCAGGTTACTGTAAGATGAATCCGTTATAAACCCGTTTTTAACTATAATAATATCATCACATCTGCCTCTTCTGTCGAATAGTTTATTTAAACAGGCTCTGTCCTCAAATTTATATTTATACTCAATTTCATTATCCTCAACAGGCTTTAAACTCCTTATAACCCTCCTCTTATATAATTCCCACTCAACACGTATAATTTCTTCTGCATAAACGATCCTCACCTTAATGACTATATCTGAAACAGGTATCTTCCTCAATTCCGGCAAAAAAGATATATCATCATACTTGTCTGTGTATAACAATTCCTTCCTTGACCTGTACATACGTTCATTATGCAATTCCAGGTTGCAGATCTTCCCGTTCTGTATTTTTAAGGTTTCCAGTAACATTAAGTAGTATTGTAATACTTCCCTTTGTGTTCCTTTGTGAAACCCTTCGTGTCCTTCGTGGTTATTGACTTATTCTGTTTAACCACAAAGGACACAGCTTGTACGCTGAAGCTTTAGCGCAAGCGTAAAGGGTTTCACAAAGGAACACAAAGGATGGATATTTATTCCAACGGCAGATATACTTTATCCACCATCTCCTGGTATTCCGATTGCATATCGCTCTGAGAGGTTATCCCTCCCCCGCTTTTATAATAATATTCCCCGTCCCTCTGTTCAATATATCTGATCACCACTCCCGATTCTATCCGTGTTCCGTTATCATACCCGAAAACTCCGGTATAATATCCCCTGTTATGACTTTCCACCTCTTTTATGATCTCCACTGTTTTTCTCTTCGGTGCACCGCTTATTGAACCGGCAGGTAACAGTTTCATGAAAAGATCCCCCGGTGATTCCACAGCATCATCACATAATATTCCCCTGATCTCTGAACTTACCTGCAACAAAGACTTATTATCTGTTACCAGCCTTTCAATATACCTGTACCTTTCCACACGAACATCCGATGCGATAATGCTCAGATCATTCCTTAACAGATCGGTAATGGTGGCATGTTCAGCCATCTCTTTTTTGTCATTCATAATAATTTCAGAGGCATTCTCCAGCGAAGCATCAATAGTGCCTTTCATGGGAAAGGTGGCTATCTCGTTCCCATTGATCATAATAAAACTTTCAGGGGAAAATACTGTGAATTTATCTTTATACAGTAATTTATATCTTGCCCTGCTTCTGCTAAACACCTCTTCCAGTGAAATGTTCAATCCAACCGGTGTTTCAAAGGTAAGGTTAATAAGATAGGTATTCCCCGCCCGTATATGCTCCTGCACCTGCCGGAATGCCTTCTCATATGTTTTAAAATCCACGGGGTGGGGTATCAGACTGATCTTATTTCGGCTCCTTAACCAGTTTGTGTAATTCGAATTGCCATTGATAGAATAATATATCCCTTCTGATATTGCATCTTCCAGCGGGATAATTACCGGATCCGAAATGTCAAAATCGATAATAAAAAGATAAGGTATCTTCCTGCGGCGATATTCATTCATTTCTGACAGCATACGGCAAAGGTAGTAAAAAGTGGTTGAGTTATTGAAAGGGATCACGCTATCACGGGATCACGGGATCGAGTGTGGGTCTTCTTAATATATAAAGTATTCGTTTCTATTAGATTCTTAATTACATTCAATAACGTAATTCTCAGTAACTTGTCCCGTGATCCCGTGATCCCGTGATAGCGTGATCCCTCCTTCTCATCCACTCATCCACGTAACCACTAACCACTTACCACCCCCATCTCCCTCCCCACCTTTACAAACGCACCAACCGCCTTGTCCAGATGTTCCTTCTCATGAGCGGCAGACAGCTGAACCCTGATCCTTGCCTGTTCCTGGGGTACCACAGGATAATAAAAACCAATAACATAAATCCCTTCCCGGAGTAACCTGGCAGCCATCTCCTGGGAAACTCCTGCATCGTATAGCATAACTGCGCAGATGGCTGATTTTGTTGGTTTTATATCAAAGCCGGCTTCCTGCATTTTTGCAAGAAAATAAGCTGTATTCCTGTGTAGTTTATCCTGGAGTTCACTGGTTTCATTCATTATCTCAAACATCCGTATCCCTGCATTTACAACTGCCGGAGGTAATGAATTTGAAAAAAGATAGGGCCGGGAACGTTGTCTTAACATTTCAATGATCTCTTTTCGCCCTGTTGTAAATCCCCCTATCGCTCCCCCGAAAGCCTTTCCAAGAGTGCCGGTTATAATATCCACCTGCCCCCTTATATCGAACAACTCGGTTACCCCCCTTCCTGTTTCTCCCACAACACCTGCACTATGACATTCATCCACCATCACCAGCGCATCATACTTCTCTGCCAGCTTACATATCTCGTCTACCGGCGGAACATGACCATCCATGGAAAAAACACCATCCGTAACAATAATCCTGAATCTTTGCGCCTTTGCTTTAATGAGCTGTTCTTCAAGATCTTTCATGTCGGCTGTGGCATAACGGTAACGCTGCGCCTTGCATAATCTTACACCATCAATAATGGATGCATGATTCAGGGTATCAGAGATAATTGCATCCTGTTCCGTAAATAAGGGCTCGAATACTCCCCCGTTTGCATCAAAACATGCTGCATAAAGAATTGTGTCTTCGGTACCAAAAAAATCAGCTATCTTTCTTTCCAGTATTTTATGCAAATCGGTTGTGCCACATATAAACCTTACCGACGACATCCCGTAACCATGAGATTTCAGGGCATCACCCGCTGCTTTAATAAGCTCCGGATGATCCGATAATCCCAGGTAATTGTTCGCGCAGAAGTTCAGTACTTCCTGTCCGGTATCCAGTTTTATCACTGCTCCCTGCGGAGAGGTAATGATCCTTTCATTTTTGAACAGGCCTGCCGATCTTATGGATTCCAGTTCGTTATTAAGGTGATCTTTAATTTTTGTGTACATGGTTTAAGTGGGTTATTGGGTTATTGGGTTATTGGGTTATTGGGTTAATAGGTTATTGGTTATTAGGTTATTGGTTATTAGGTTATTGGGTGTTAGTAGGTTATTAAAGAATTTTTTGGATTTTCGCACGATTCAGGCTTCACTTGTCACCTGTCACTCGTCACTTGTCACTTATTTTACATGCTTCCCTCGATCCCGTGATCCCGTGATAGCGTGATCCCTTCCTGGTCACCCGTCACCCGTCACCTGTCACTTATTCTACATGCTTCCCCATCTTCCTCCCCACCTCCTCCAGCATAATTTCAGTCATCTCCTCCAGGCCATACTTATACTCAAATCCCCAGTCCCTTCTTGCCACACTGTCATCCACACTTTGCGGCCAACTGTCAGCTATAGCCTGCCTGAAATCAGGTTTATAGCTTATCTTAAAATCCGGTATATGTTTTTTTATCTCCTGGTGTATTTCATCCGGTGTAACACTGAAGCCTCCTAAATTATAACTGTTATGAATTGTTATTTTGGATTTATCCGCTTCCATAAGATCTATGGTAGCTTTAATGGCATCAGGCATAAAAAGCATGGGCAGCTTAGTGTCTGCAGAAAGAAAACAATCGTAGGAACCCTTACGGATAGCATCATAATAAATCTCCACCGCATAATCGGTAGTCCCTCCCCCTGCTTCCGTTTTAAAACTTATAAGCCCTGGATAGCGTAAGCTCCGGATATCCAAACCGTATTTGGAATGATAATAATCACACCATCTCTCCCCGGCAAGCTTGGAAACTCCGTAAACCGTTATAGGTTCCATAACCGACAGCTGGGGTGCGTTCTCCCTGGGAGTGGTAGGCCCGAAAACCGCAATGGAACTCGGCCAGAAGACCTTCTTTACTTCCTCAACCATCTTGGCAATTTCGAGTACATTCATTAAACTATCCATATTGATATGCCAGGCCTGTGTAGGAAGCTTTTCTGCATTCCCTGAAAGCACGGCCGCCAGGTGGTAGATCTGGGTGATCTTGTTACGGATGATAAAATGTATAAGCTGTTTGTCATCCATCACATCCAGCGCCTGGTAAGGACCACCCTGAACAATTTCAGGTGAAGCATGCTTAATATCGGTGGAATATACATTTTCACTGCCGTATATTTTTCTTAGTTCAATAACCAACTCACTGCCGATCTGACCGGCAGCACCAATGACCATTATCCTGTCCATATAACTTTAATTAATTTGATACGAATTTAAAAATAATATCGGGAGAGAAAAATAATTTATAATTTTCAAAGACTTTTACCAAAATTAAAAATACATTTGGATTCTTCTACCATAAAAACGATGACTGGATTTTCGGTCCCCACTCATGGAACAAGGCTCCTGTGAAAATCCCCGCAGCTGATCAGTATTTTTTAATAGAATACGGATTGTTTGAATCCTTTGAATTGCTGAAAATAAATTGAAAAATTAGTCCTAAATTGTGCAGTCTAATAATTAAATCGGGTATTGATTTTCATCAGAAAATAATTGAGTTATGTTATTGTTAATTAATGCGTTCTGATGGAACCCCCATGTTTTTTTCATGCTCTTTTGTGAACGATAGTGCATGGGGGTTTCATGCGTACAAATACTAATTATGTTATTAAAAATCAATATGTTATTACTACCTGACCTGCTAATGGGCATAGCCTGCCCCGAAACTTCGGGGGAACCCCCATGTTTTTTCATATCTTTGTTGTGTGCGCCAGTGCATGGGGGTTTCATTCTATTATTGAATATTTTTGCTGTTATCGGATCTACCCCCCCAGGGGCTGTCTCATTAGTCAAAATATATTTAACCACAAAGGGCACAGCGCCTCCGCTGAGTAGCTTGTACCTTCGCTGAAGCTACGGCAACACGCAGTCAGCGCTCGCGGAAAGGAAAACACAAAGGATACAAAGTGTTGCAAATCAAAGATATATACTTCGTGCCCTTTGTGTTGTCCTTGGTGTCCTTCGTGGTTGATAATTTTTTAATTTTACGACCTATTGTTACTCACATCAAGCATTATTAACCATACACTCATTACTATGAAAACCTATACTCTCATTCTTTCAGCCCTGATGGTTCTTTCTTCCTTTAACTCCGGTCAGCCTGTAAAAAGAACCGAAGTGTCTGACCTGCGCTGCGAATATAAAAAAGACCCTAAAGGCATTTCCACAACCTCTCCACGCCTTTCCTGGAAAATAGTTTCGGGTGAAAGAAACCAGGTGCAGACCGCTTACCAGGTTCTTGTTGCCTCATCACCCAAACTGTTATCCCCGCCGAAAGCCGACTTGTGGAACAGTGGAAAAACGGAATCCTCACAAAGTATTCAGGTGGAATATGCAGGCAGGGAGTTAACATCCCGTCAGAAATGCTGGTGGGCGGTAAAAATTTGGGATAAAAACGGGAAAGCCACCGGCTGGTCATCTCCGGCATATTTTGAAATGGGACTCCTGAGTGAACAGGACTGGGAAGCTGAGTGGATCAAAACTTCACTCTCTTTGCCCGAAAACAGTACCACTTCCCCTTTCTTCAGAAAGGAATTCAATCTTAACAAACCGGTGCAGTCGGCCAGGCTTTATTGCACAAGTCTTGGGTTATATGAGTTTTATTTAAACGGACAGAAGGCAGGAGATGAATTATTCACTCCCGGCTGGACAAGTTATGAGAACAGGCTGCAATGCCAGGTGTATGATGTTACATCCCTTCTGAAAACCGGAGCTAATGCTGCAGGGGTGATGCTGGGCCATGGCTGGTACTCTGCGTTTGAACCTAATACGGGTAAAACACCGGTGATCAGAGATCCTGAAGTGCTGGCACAAATTGAGGTTAGATTCACCGACGGATCAACACAGGTTATTAAAACAGATGTCAGCTGGAAATCATCTACAGGACCAATCCTGAGATCGGAAATATATTACGGTGAAATATACGATGCAAGGCTGGAACAGGATGGATGGAATACCCCCGGTTTCGTCGATTCCAAATGGGAGGGAGTAATTGTAACAGGTACCGGAAAAAATAATCTTACCGGAGCAGTATCAGAACCTGTAAGAAAAATTGAAGAGATCAACCCTGTTGATATCCTTTTTACTCCGGAGGGAGATACAGTTATTGATATGGGTCAAAACATGGTTGGCTGGTGCCGCCTTAAAGTTAAAGGAGCACCGGGTACCACAATTACCCTGCGACATGCAGAAGTGCTTGACAGGGAAGATAATTTTTACACTACAAACCTCCGTGCAGCCAGACAGGAGGTCGTTTATACCTGTAAAGGCGGAATAACAGAAATTTACGAACCTCATTTCACGTTCCAGGGATTCAGATATGTTGCCATTTCCGGATACCCGGGGACCCTTACGAAAGATATCATTACCGGTGTTGTTATACATAGTGATCTGGAAAGAACGGGTACATTCAGTTGTAACGACAGCCTGATAAACCAGTTACAGCATAATATTATCTGGGGGCAAAAGGGAAATTTCCTTGATGTCCCAACCGACTGTCCACAAAGAGATGAAAGGCTGGGGTGGACAGGCGATGCCCAGGTATTTGCCCCTACAGCCTGTTTTAACATGAACAGCGCCGGTTTTTTTACCAAATGGCTGAAAGATCTGGCTGCCGACCAGCATGAAGACGGTGCTGTTCCATCAGTCATACCCAACGTCCTGGGAAGAGGTGAAGCACACGGATGGGCTGATGCATCCACCATTGTTCCATGGGTAGTGTACCAGTCTTATGGAGATGTACGGATCCTCAGCGAACAGTACAGCAGTATGAAAGCCTGGGTGGAATATATGAGGCAACAGGCAGGAGATATTTACCTATGGCAACCAACTTCCCGGCAATATGGCGACTGGCTTGCCTTTGCCACAACAAGATCGGACTATCCGGGTGCAACTACCGATAAGGATCTGTCCGCTTCAGCCTATTTTTATCATTCTACAAACCTCCTGGTTAAAACTGCCGGAATTCTCGGATATACCAGTGATGTAAATGAATACAGCAGCCTCCTTGAAAAAATAAAAAAAGCTTTCAATAAGGAATTTGTCACACCAAACGGAAGGCTTTCTTCAAATACCCAGACTGCATATGTGCTGACTTTATCATTTGGACTTATACCTGACGAATTACAGGCAATAGCAGCCAAACGTCTGGCAGATGATGTAAACAGGTTTGGTCATATCACCACCGGTTTCCTCGGAGCAGCCGATATCTGTCATGTTCTCCTGAAGTATGGTTATCTCGATGAAGCTTATACGCTCCTCTACCGCAGTAAATACCCATCCTGGCTCTATCCTGTTACCAAAGGTGCAACTACCATCTGGGAAAGATGGGACGGCATAAAACCCGACGGAACATTCCAAAACCCGGGAATGAATTCATTTAACCACTACGCATACGGAGCTGTAGGCGACTGGCTGTACAAAGCTGTCGCAGGAATAAATCAGCACCCCGATTTCCCCGGTTACAAAAAAATCGTAATAAAACCTCATCCGGGAAATACCATGAACAATGTGAAAGCAAGCCATGAATCACCTTACGGGACCATCGTATCCGAATGGGAAATACAGAATAATACTTTTAAACTCACCGTTGAAATCCCACCGAATACATCTGCGGAAATATACGTCCCCTCAACAGGAAAATCTTTGAAAACAGACGGTAATACTACAAGTGATTTCAAAGAGATATCCTATCCGGGTATCCCGTATCATTTCCTGAAGGTTAATGTTGGTTCGGGAAATTATGTTTTTCAAACGGAGTATAGTGAATAACCCCTTTGTGTTCCTTTGTGAAAACCTTTGTGTCCGTTGTGGTTAACTTTCTAACGTATTTTACCACGACACAAAGGGTTTCACAAAGGAACACAAAGGGAAATACGATTCTAATCTCTCCTCCCCCAAATATAAATTCATATCTTTGCAAAAAACATACTCAATGTCACAGGTACGCGTACGCTTTGCTCCCAGCCCCACCGGCCCTCTTCATATCGGCGGACTCCGCACAGCCCTCTTTAACTACCTCTTTGCAAAGAAAAATAACGGGACCTTCATCCTGCGTATCGAAGACACCGATCAGACCCGTTATGTACACGGAGCTGAAGAATATATCATCGAATCTCTGAAATGGTGCGGGCTTATCCCCGATGAAGGAGTGTCATTTGGCGGAAATTACGGCCCTTACCGCCAGTCGGAACGGAAGGATATTTACCGTCAGTATGCAGAACAGCTGGTGGTAAGCGGTTCCGCCTATTATGCTTTCGACACACCGGAGGAACTTGAAAAATACCGTAGAGTATCCGAATCAGGGAAAGAGAATTTCACCTATGATGTAAAGGTCAGAATGGCATTGAAAAACTCTCTCACCCTCAATGAATGCGAAACCAAAAACCTCATTGATAAAGGCGTTCCCTATGTTATTCGTTTTAAATTCCCTGAGAATGAGCTCATAGTGCTGCAGGATATTATCAGGGGAGAAATATCGGTATACAGTTCACTCCTCGATGATAAGATCCTGTTTAAATCGGATGGTATGCCTACCTACCACCTTGCCAATGTGGTTGATGATCATCTTATGAAGATCTCTCATGTTATCAGGGGAGAAGAATGGCTTCCGTCATTACCCCTGCACGTAGCTATGTACAGGGCTTTCGGATGGCAGGAAACCATGCCTCAGTTTGCCCACCTTCCCCTCATCCTGAAACCCGACGGCAAAGGAAAACTCAGCAAACGGGATGGGGATAAAGGAGGCTTTCCGGTATTTCCACTGGAATGGACCGACCCCGATACCTGTGAAAGATCAACAGGATACCGCGAAGCAGGATATTTCCCGGAAGCATGCCTGAATATGCTGGCCTTCCTTGGCTGGAACCCGGGAACAGAACAGGAATTATTCACTCCTGAAGAACTGGCCGTGGTTTTTGAACTTGAAAAGACACAGAAAGGCGGGGCAAAATTCGACCCTGATAAGGCCCGGTGGTATAACCATCAATATCTTCAGAAAAAAAGCGATGAGGAAATTACTTCCCTCTTTATTCCCCTTCTCAGGGAAAAAGGAATTGAAGCCGATCCCGGATTTGTCAAAAGTGTGGTTCGGCTGGTAAAGGAAAGAGCCGATTTTGTAAAAGATATCTGGGAACATGGAGGATTCTTCTTCATAACCCCTGAAGAATATGATCCGCAGATGGTGAAAAAAAGATGGAAAGAAAATTCTCCCGGCATCCTCACTGAGCTTTTACCTGTCCTTGAAAAAATAACCCCATTCCTGCCGGCTGAAATCGAAGCTACAGTAAAAAAATGGATGGAAGAAAAAATTATTAATCCTGGAGAACTTATGCCCCTCCTGAGATTATCACTGGTGGGGACATCAAAAGGCCCTGCTGTTTTCGATATTGCAGCCGTACTGGGTTTGGAAGAGGTGAAAAAGCGAATCAATAAAGCCATAAGTAAAATTAATGGTTTGTTAAGTTAAGGCCTTTTGTTTTATTTTAATTTCACGAACTATTGTAGCATTAGAATGTAATTATTTTTTCATATCAAGTTCACGGCTAATTAACTTTTATCTAATGAGCCTCCGTCCTGTACACAACGATTTCATTGACATTCACACCCATCATTCTGAAGCCTCCGGGTCGGTCTTCAGCATTAGAAATGTATTTCTATCTGACTATCCCGAAGTACCGGAAAAGAATGCCTTTAGCATAGGGTTGCACCCCTGGCACCTTTCCTCTGAAAGCGAAACCTCCGTAATGAATCTGCTGAAAAAAGCCGCCCTGCACCCCTGCCTGGTTGCTATCGGGGAAACAGGACTGGATAAAGTGATCAAAACATCCCCGGAAATACAGGAAAATTTTTTCAGACTGCATGTTAAAGTATCCGAAGAATTTAAAAAGCCGATTATCATTCATTGCGTCAAAGCCTTTAATGAACTGATCCTTCTTAAAAGAAACCTCTCTCCCTCCTCTCCCTGGATAATTCATGGTTATCACGGAAGTGAACAACTCACCGGAAGCCTTATCAAAGAGGGATTTTATATCTCAGTAAATGAGTGGATACTGAAAAATCCTGAAGCCGGCAAAAAAATGCTTAACATGATCCCTTTTAACCGCCTTTTCCTGGAAACAGATGAATATACATCTCATATTTCAAATATATACCGGTTCACAGCAGAATGGTATAAGATGAATTTAAAGAGTTTTAAGGAAACTATTTTAAAAAATTTTAATGCTGTTTTTTGAAATGGTTTTATTCAGGATGAGAAAAAGAAACGCAAAGGCGCAGAGGCGCAATAAAATATTTACCGTTTTGCTTTTGCGTTTTAATTGCGCCTTTGCGTTTCTTTTAAACCCTTGTGTACCTTCTATGGTTAATAAATATTTTATCCTATGAATACCCCCCACTGGCAAGACCGAACCCAACTTCTCACCGGAACTGAAGCTCTCACAAAACTTCACGCTGCCCACGTCCTTGTCGCAGGCCTTGGCGGTGTTGGAGCCTATACAGCTGAAATGCTCTGCAGAGCCGGAATAGGAAACCTTACCATCGCCGATTACGACAAGGTGCAATCCTCCAACCGTAACCGCCAGCTTATTGCGATGAAAAGCACGGAAGGAAAGAATAAAGTTGAACTGATGGCAGAACGATTGCTTGATATAAATCCCCATCTGAATCTTAACCCGGTAAATGCCTTCCTGAACGAAAAATCCATCGGTGAAATGATGGAAACACCCTTCGATTACGTCGCAGATGCCATCGATACCCTGATCCCTAAAGTTATTCTGATCAGCAAAACACTTGAGAAAAATTACCCGTTGGTAAGTTCAATGGGGTCAGGAGGGAAATACGATCCTGAACAGGTACAGATCGTTGATATTTCCGAGTCATACAACTGCCGCCTGGCCTATTCCATAAGAAAACAGCTTCATAAAAGAAATATCCGCACAGGGTTCAGGGTAGTCTTCTCCCCCGAACCCGTCTCCAAAAAAGCAATAAAACTTATTTCCGGTGAAAACAATAAAAAATCAACCGTCGGAACGATTTCCTATATGCCCGCCATTTTCGGATGTTTCATGGCTTCGGTGATAATAAGGGATTTAATGGGAAATAATGCTTGAGTGTCTTCCCCTTTGTGTCCATTTGTGATCCCCTTCGTGTCCTTCGCGGTTAAATACGTATTCCGGTTAACCACAAATGGACACGAAGTACCCACAAAGGGACACAAAGGAACTACTCATAAAAAAATTTGCATAATATTTGTATTAATTCCTAAATTCGCAACAAATTAAAAATATAACATGATGAAAAAGAGTATCATTTTATTAGCAGTGTTAGCTTTTATCAGCACCAACATGTCAGCTCAGTTTTTCAAATTCGGTTTTAAGGCGGGCCTGAACTATTCACAGCTGAAGTTTGACGAGGTTACGGATATTGCAAGCGGAGATTTTGATTATAACCTAACGGAAGATGATAATTTTGCCGGTTTCCATATCGGGTTAATGTCAAGGATCAATATTTTCAAGGCATACATCCAGCCTGAATTCTATTTCAATACCTCCGGCGGTAAAGTCCTGGTGGAAGAGATAGCAGCAGGAGGGGCTACTAAAGAATATGTTAAAAAGATCAAATACAATAAAATTGATGTGCCTGTACTGGTTGGGGGCAAACTCAGTTTTCTCCGTATCAATGCCGGGCCTGTGGCATCCGTAGTTCTGTCCAGCGATTCCGAAATTGCTGAGATCATCCCTGAAATGGAAACCCTGTCGAAAAGCGCCACACTGGGATACCAGGTTGGAGCAGGTTTTGACCTTTTAAAAACTCTGACTTTCGACTTCAGGTATGAAGGCGGACTGAGCAAGCTGGGCGACAAGCTTTCATTGGGGAACCAGGATTTTGCATTCGACTCCAGGGCAAGTAAATTCATGTTCAGCGTCGGATTCTTCTTTTAAGCTCTTTTAAGGAGGGAAATCACACCTTGCGTTGTAAGCACGGGCAGAAGGATTATAAAAACAATTAAGCTAATCAGTTTTAATTCCTGTAAAAAATTTTTACTTTTGCTTCCCCTTACTGCCCCGTGGTGTAATTGGTAACACGTCTGACTCTGGATCAGAAAAGTTCAGGTTCGAGCCCTGACGGGGCAACGTAATTATATAATAAATGCCTTTAACTATAAATGTTTCAGGCATTTTTTGTTTTTATTACTGAAACATTACTGAACCATTTTAGAGAATTTTATGTGGGGAAATTAAAAAATAATTTTCCTGGTTGTCTTAACAGACTTTTATACCGGATCTGGTATAGTTCATAATGCTACTTTGTGCTATTTCAATAATGATTTAACTTCCTTTTCTAAAATTGGTAAATATTTGTTCACAATTAACCAGATAACATCATCAGAAACACTATCATATCCATGTATAATACGATTTCTTGTATCTACAATCTTTCTGGAATCACTAATAGGAAATGAAGGATCAGCTTTTAGTATCCTATCCATTGCTTCCCCAATAATCTCAATGTTTCGCTCAACTGCTTTCCGGGTTTTTAAATCTTTCTGGAATTCAAAGAAATTTCTTTGGCAGGGTAAAAACTCATAAATCTCTTGAATCGACCTTTCTATATCTGTTAAATATGCTTTAATATCACACTTATTTGGGTCTTTTTGCATATATTAAACGTTTTGATTTGTCGATATTTTCTCGAAAATAAGGATTATTAATAGCCTTATTTTCTAATAAATCTATTTGCCTTTTAAATAAATCCTGAAGAGCAAACTTTAAATTAAAATAATGCTCAGCATAATCAATAGGATCATCCGAATCTATATCAACTACCAAATCAACATCGCTGTCGTCATTAAACTTATCAGTCAATACCGAACCTATTGCATATAATGACTTAACATTATGTTGTTGACAAAGATTTTGTAAATTCCCAATATAATTATCTATATACATCATAAATATTTTATTCAAAATTAATAAAACCAGCACATATTCGCAATAAGAAACACTCTGCTAGCATTGGACTTGTTTATTTACGAAACTTCGTTTCGTCAAATCTCTTCTAATGGTTTGATTGGCGAAGTTTTATTTCGTTAATTTAAATAAAATTAAACAATATTAAAACACACACCAGGTGTAAAAGGGAGATAAAAAATACCCTCTCCATATTTTAACTCTGAATTATCCACGGAATACTTCTTATTTTATCTGTTATTTTTCAGAACTTCTTTATCTCAACCCCATTCTCATAACCCACTTCCATTCCGGCAGGAACAATGTAATAGGATACATTACCCTTTTTGAGAGAGGTAATACCTGTTTCCGGTTCCAGGTATAGCTTATTCTCATAAGCAGTAACCTCTTTACCTTTTGAAGCGGCGGGTTTCATTATTTTGCCGGCAGTTTCTTTTGTTTTATCATCAATGCCGCTGATCTTAATATTTATCTTTCCTTTAAAAAGGTTAACACCCTCTTCTTCACCTTCTTCTGATTCTGTAACAAACAATTTCTGGCTTCCGTTCCCCTTAAGGATAATAACCTGCTCCGTTCCATTATCAGCATTTCTCGCCAGCCTGCCGTAAAGTTGTTTTTCCATAGCTGCCACCGCTCCATTCATATTACTGCCGACTTCTTTTGCTATGGTTTCAGCCATGGAAAGCCTGGCATACGAATCCATTGCCTTTTTAATATCCGGGGATCTGTCTTTCGCCTGATCGATAAAAAATCCCTTAACTTCAGAAAACAGGATATTGTATAGCGCATCAGAATCCCCCCGGTTTATGGCATCCATGGCATCAACCACCGAGATGAGTGTCCCCATGCCTAGTAAATTCAGCGCAAAGGAAAATAGTTCTGCCTCGCGTGTTTGGGGTTTTAGCGGATTCTGCACAAAAAATATGTACAGGGCATCTGCCGCCATTCCTGTCTGCAGGTTGAAATAAGCTTTAGCCCCGGGATGCCCTGAGGAAAACACACTGTTCCCATCCTGATCTACCAGGCTTATGCGCGCTTCGTAATAGTGATTCCCCGAAGCTGCCGGGATAACCCGCGGGTACCCATAAGGCCGTAATGAAGATTCAGGTACCCAGAGTATGTTGTATTCCTTTTTATCTTTGAAGCTTCGAACCTGTATCTTTTCTTTAAAAGGAGCTTCAGGAAACCGCTCCTGCCGCATATGATCAAGGAAGTAATCAGGTATGGAGGACAGATTAACTATCTCAAGCTGCAAATCCAGGTGTGAATCTCCGGTTCCGGGTCCTGATCCCCAGAAGTTTATGATCTCACCCAGGTCCACTTCCGGGTTCCATGCATCCTTTACCCTTATCATTAAAGGTATCTGCTCGCCTGTATTAATACTCCCTTTGCCTTCATATCTGTTTTCCACTTTGTCAATAACCAGGTTCAAACCCGTTGTTATTTTTGCCTGCAGGGGTAATATCATCTCTTTCGTCCGTATCTCAACAATTTCGGTAATACTGCTTTCAGGTATTCGTCCGGAAGCGAAGAAATAGTAAAACTCAACATACCCTGTCCTGTCTGTAACAAGATTAAGTGTTCCCGCTTCTTTTCCTTCTGTCGACCTAAGCAATCCTTGCGTCTGTGATCCCCGTATTTGTGCTGTCACCTGGACCCCTGTAAGCGGCTCGAGATTATCTCCCTCAAAATACGCTCTTATCCTGGCAGGGAACCTTTTATCCGGGGGAACAATACCATGATCGGATATAATTCCGTTGGAAGGTTCCACAAAAACCTTTCCGCGGGAAGGTAAAAAGTTAATGTATGCAAGATCTTCAACATTATAATTTTCAGCCCTTACTTTAACGATAGCAGTGTTTACCAGCTGCCCGGCCTTACCCAGCAGTTCTCCTGATGGTGCAGTGAACATTACCCTGGCTTTACCATTGGCATCTGTTACGGATGATGTTGCCGATAGTGTCCCGGGAACAATCCCATGCTGTTGATCTACAGAAAATTGTATTCTCTTTCCCTGCAGAGGTTTTGACGATGTATTATCCCCGGGAATATACTCATAAAGAACAGCGCTGATCTCTATGGCCGACTTACCGTCGGGCTTAACATCACGCGGCGTGGCTGTAACTTTTACAGCGTATTCAGGCTCTTTATCTTTATCTTTATCCTTCGGCAGTCCTTCCTTTGATACTCTGACCAAGGGAGTGGGCTTTTCATGAAAACACAAGCCAGACCAGTTATATATGTATTTGTTGGTATAATCAAATCTTATTTCCCTCTTATAATAATATGTTCCATCACTTCCGCAATCCTGCCTGTTGTCATTATCGTCACAATAGGTATAAAAAACAATAATATTATCATAAAAATTACCGCCTTCTGCCCATTCCCTGGTTTCAAGAGTCCAGTATGAGATATCTGAACGGTCCCTGTTACTACAGCTTCTTTCCGAAGTACCGTATATATTTGAGCCAAATGTAAATACCCCGTACATTTCGTTTGCCGATTCCTTTTCTATCTCGCAGTAATTCCTTACAGTTGTCTCTTTATACAGTGTCGGTATGTTTTCAGTGATCTTTTTCCACACATGATTATAAAACTCCACATCAGCGGCAAGGCGATGGGTGGCATTGCAATAGCCGTCATTACACGCCGGCAGCCACTTATAAGCAGGATCCCGCTTCCCGGTCGGACAATGACAAGGATTCTCTGTCAGATATATCCTTATGCTGGTGCCTTTACCATCTTCCCAGACACCTAAAATATCGTCCAGTATTTTAATATCATTACAATCGCCAAGGTAAATGCTTTTGTCTCCGTATTTATGCAATACCTGTGCATGAACACCGGAAATGCCTGAATACATAAAGGAGATTATAAAGATCATGGCTGTCATTTGCCATACCGGAAACTTGTGGTTCATCATAATTTTCATTACCAGTGATTTTGTGTAATATAATAGTCAGCGGCATAGCCAATATGGGATTTCAATCTGAAATCGTATCCACAGTTGTAAAAAATAAGGCGGAGTAATAACCATCGGAAACCTTTGATAACCTTATTGGCGATAACGCTTATTGTGGCTATGTGTCTTTTATTCCTGGTCATCAATACCCTTTACTGTCATTAATAAAAAGTCAAGGCATTTAGTATATTACAAATATACTTTTTTAATCTCTGTTTTAATATAGTCTGTTTTTTAAAACGGGATGCTCTTCCGGCATTACTCTCAACATTCGTATAACACGACTCTTGTGTTTATTTTAGAATTGGGTGTCCATAAAAATATATAATTATCTCATTTAATAAAATCAACAGTTCGTTAAACTTTTATATTGCGTTGTTAATGAATATTTTAACAATTCAGAAATAAATTGCCCATATTGTTGATATACAACACATTGCGCCTTTGCGCCTTCGCGTTTTATTTTAATTTAACGAACTGTTGATAAACTACACATTTTTAAATTATACCCCAATATTAAATTGCTCAAAAATACTCCACCTGAATTTGTCTGTTTGCAGGCATCGAAAATGCATAGAAACGTCCCCTCTGTCACCCGATCCCGTGATAGCGTGATCCCGTGATCTCTCATCCTGTCACCTTTCATCCTCCGAAACACAGTGCAGGAGGATCACTTGTCACCTGTCACCTGTCACTTCTCTTCAATTCCCCCGCCGTCTTCACCAGCCTCAGGAACTCACTCCTGTACCCTTCTTCATCTTCCCCCCTGGCTCCTTTTGCCAGCTCAATGACATCGCTGTAACATGTACTTCCTTTGTATTCTGAATCTCTCAGAACCATCCCGAAGCCTGCCACTGCAGCTGAAAACCTGTAATTATCAGATGTTTCAGCCAAAGCTATCAGCCTGCCTCTTTCCGGTCTGTCTATTAAGATACTCGTATCACTGTCCGGCATTTTATATCGTAATTTTATGGTCAGCAGTTCCGCAGAAGGATCAGGTTTAACTTTTAAAGGATTTTCCTGGTATCTGAGCTTATCGATACTCCCGGCATCCTCATCCGAACCTGCAGGTATAAGTTCATACAGTGCGGTAACTGTGTGCCCTGCTCCCATTTCCCCCGCATCCTTCCTGTCATCATTGAAATCTTCATTCTGTAACAACCGGTTTTCATATCCTATCAACCGGTATGCTTTTACCCGTGCGGGATTGAATTCCAACTGGAATTTCACATCCTTGGCGATAGTGAACAGGCTTCCTGCAAATTCACTTACCAGAGTTTTTCGTGCTTCCTGTATGTTGTCAATATACGCGTAGTTACCATTACCCTTGTTGGCAATGATCTCCAGCTTATCGTCCTTATAATTGCCCATTCCGTATCCCAGCACAGTGATGAATATTCCTTTCTTTCGTTCTTCCTCAACCAGTCTTTCCATCTCCGCATTGCTCGACACGCCTATATTAAAATCACCATCAGATGCAAGAATTATTCGGTTATTTCCCCCTTTAATGAAATTTTCCTCAGCCACCTTATATGCCAGCCGAAGTCCCTGTCCTCCCGCGGTGGAACCTCCAGCCTGGAGCCTTTCAATGGCTTCCAGTATCTTTTCCTTCTTTTCCCCTGACGTTGATTCCAGTACCAGTCCTGCCGCACCTGCATAAACCACTATGGCTACCTTGTCAGCCGGTCTTAATTCCTTAACCAGCATCTGCATCGAACTCTTCACGAGCGGAAGCTTGTTTGGCATGTTCATCGAACCGGAAACATCTATAAGAAAAACAAGGTTGGAGGGAGGAAGCTCTGTTTTGTCCATATTCTTCCCTTTCAACCCTATATGCAGGAGCTGATGCGCCTTATTCCAGGGACACACTGATAATTCCGTATAAACCGAAAACGGATGCTTTCCCTCCGGTTCAGGGTAATTATATGAAAAGTAATTTATCATCTCTTCGATCCGCACGGCATCCACCGGAGGAAGCTGACCCATATTGATAAACCTGCGAACATTTGCATAGGAGGCCCTGTCGACATCAATGGAAAATGTAGATAAAGGCTGGGTAAGCGCATCCTTATACCCGTTCTCACGCACAGTGCTGTAACCTTCGGTATTGAAATCCGGTGGCATACCCCACGAATTGTCTGTATAATAATAAACATTGCCTGCAACCGAAGGCATGGCTGCATCCATTCGCATCACCTTATGGCGGCCTCCGTAGCCGACAACAACAACCTCTTCCAGTTCCATATCCTCCACCAGGGAAGCCTCAAGGATAACATCAATTACAGTTCTGTCCCTTATCGGAACTTCCCTTGACTTCATTCCAATAAATGAAAAGATAAGTATCCTGTCTTCAGGAAATACAGTTATGCGGTACTCTCCGTTAATATCCGTAAGACCACTGCGTTTGGAGTTCTTAACAACCACGTTCACTCCGGAAAGGGGTTGTCCCTGATCATCTGTCACCCTGCCCGTTATCACACGCGGCTGGCCTGCAGAGATCAGTATTACTGACAAAATCAGCAAAGCAATTGTTGAAAGAATATTTCTCATGACTTAAAAATTTAATTTAACTTCACTTTCAGGATGCAGAAGTTTTTCTTTTTCCATAATTCTGATGAAGATATTTCGGTACTATTATTTGGTATCTTTACATTGTAATTACCTTTATGTATCTTCGTTTTAAAAAATAATTGACAATACCTGATATAAATCTGTCCGACGAAGACCTCCTGGCATCTTATTCCCGCAAAAAGGATCAGAGATACCTGGCTGAACTGTTTTCCCGTTATACACATATGGTGTATGGGGTTTGCCTGAAATATCTTCAGAACAGGGAAGATGCAAAGGATGCGGTTATGGGTATTTATGAAAAGCTGACCGAAGATGTACTGAAACAAGACATTCATATCTTTGTAAGCTGGCTATATGTATTAAGTAAAAACTATTGCCTGATGCAGATCAGGGCTGATAAAACAAAAAGCAAAAACAGGGAAGTATGGGAAAAAGATCAGCTGGTTTTTATGGAATCGGAATGGGCTCTGCATCCTATTGATGACAATACTGATCATATTGAGAAAGCTATTAAAGAGTGCATGGAAAAACTGAAACAGGAACAGAAAGATTGTATTGAATTATTTTATTTTAATAACAGGTGTTATATCGAAATTGCCGGTTTGCTCAATATGAATGTGAAAAACGTAAAAAGTTATATACAAAACGGAAAAAGAAATCTGAAAATATGTCTGGAGGGTAAGAATGTCAGGCAATAATATAAATAGGAAATATAACGGAGAACGTATCCTGGATTATCTGCATAACCGGATGACCAACAGGGAAAGAAATGCCTTTGAGAGGGAAATGCAGAAAGATCCTTTTCTGGCTGATGCTGTTGAAGGTCTTGGTGTGACAGATCCTGAAGTTCTGGCAAGTGATATGGCTGAACTCAATAAAAGATTCACAGAGATATCTTCGCGGAATAGCCGTAAATTATACTTATCTGTTGCTGCTTCCATAGCTGTTCTGGCTGTTGTTTCGACGGTTTTTGTTACGGTTTTTCTTGATAGAACAAGGGATATTCCGGCTGAAACAGGTTTGAGCGTAATGAAAACTCCTGCGTTTGAAGAACCAGACAGCCTTGAACCTCATACGGAAACACTCCCGCTTACTGAAAGCATGAAACGGGTAAGTCCTTCTCCATCATCGGAAAAAAGAAAGTCAGCAGAGAAAATTATAGCCGTTCCTGAAAAACCGGATACCCGGATTGAAGACTCCGGCAAAGAAGAAACGAAACACTCAGCTGAAGAGGTTTATGTTCTGGAAGCACTTAAAGATCAGGTAGATGAAGAAATGGCTGAATATGCAGAGATCATTGAATCGGAGTCGGACACTCTGTTCATGAATTCAGAAATGACAGCATTCAGGCCGGAGGAAGAATCTTTAGTGAGCAGGAAACTTACAACAGCCGGAGCCCCTGTTTCAGCTTCGGTAATTCCTGACCGGAGTAAAATAAAAGGCATCGTTGTCGCCGCTGAGGATGACACCCCTGTTCCCGGAGCCACCGTAATGATTAAGGAAACTCAAACAGGAGCATTAACTGATATAAATGGCACATTTGAATTGCTAATTCCCGGATCCCCGGAAGATCTGACGCTGATTGTTGATTTTATCGGAATGGAGCGCCGGGAAATAAAGGTGCCTTCAGTTCCGGATATTAAGGTTGAGCTCCAATCCGCATATTCTGCACTTGATGAGGTGGTACACATAGGGTATGGAGTGCAGAAAAAAGATTTTGTAACCGGTTCCATTACCACCATAACAGGAGACCAGCTTCTTAACCGTACAGATTATCAATCGGCTTCCCCGATAGGCGGATATTCTGAATTCAATACATATATTAAAAAGAATATGGTTTTCCCTGAAAACACAGAAATAACAAAGGCAGTAGTAGTGCTGAATTTTATTGTTGAAACAACCGGAAAGATCAGGGAAATCACAGTAGTAAAAAGTCCGTCGGATGTGTTTTCCAAAGAAGCAATACGATTACTGGATGAAGGCCCTGGATGGGCCCCTGCAACCTCGGGAGGAAGAAAAGTAGAATCAGCTGTTAGAATCAGGATAATTTTTAAATAAAAACTACCTGTCAGTAACTGATCATTTTAAAAGGAATCTTTGACATAGATTCATACGTTTCACCCGCTTCCAGCATATCCTCATCATCCATCTCATAATACCAGTTCACCATAATTTTATTATCAGTCTTTGATATGACTTCCAGTTTCTTAAACATATCGAGAAAACATTTAGAGGAACTGGTATTAAAATGTTCCAGCTGAATATTAACGATAGTATTACCTGAGGGTGTATTAACATATTTCTCTACCCACTCCATGAGGGGTTTATAAAAGATAGTGGAATTTTCCGGACTTGAACGACCCTTAATCTCTATTAACCCCTTCTCAGGATCAGAGATTATTGTAGGGGTTTTGTTTGTCCCTTTTATAATAAGTGACTCCATTGTAAAATGATTAATTAATATGTTTTATACCCGGATTAACAAAGCCTGCTTAAAAAATAAACTATTAATAAAATAACTCATTTTTACAATAAAACATACTTCTTTAACCGGATAAAAACGTCAAGTTATAAAGTATTTTTTAAATTAAGACTAAAATACGGAAAAAAAATCAATTCTGCTAATTTTATTTTCCGGAAACAAAATCAAAACCTGTTTTTTGTCTTTTAAAAGACCTTAAACAAAGTTAATATGTTTAATAACACATTGGTAATGCATACACACAGGTATGCAGTTACGTATTCCTAAATTACAAACTCCAGGGTCAGGGCAATGATCATATTATCATCAATAAAATTATCCTTAAACTCCGCGAACACAGATTTTGACATAAAGCTTACGTTCCATTGGGTTCTGTCGATGGCAAAAGGATTGGTTTCTGCAAGGACTTTACCTTCGGAAATATCAATTCCTGCAGGGAAAGTTATGCTCTTTGTGATGCCACGTATTGTAAGATTTCCTGTCACATTATGGCTTGGCACTACCTTATCGCCTACAGACCCTGAAGAGCCTGTTACCTTATCAACAGATACAATTTCAAAATATGCCTGAGGATATTCTTCAACATAGAAGAAATCTTTCGACTTCAGGTGACCTACCAGCTTTTCATTAAAACTTTTATCGGTAAGATCTTCATTAACAATAGTGTTAAGGTCAATAGTAAATTTTCCGCCGGTTATTTTTTCCTTTTCAACGCTTATAACACCTTCCGTTATCTTAACTGTTCCGTAATGTTCCCCTCCGGGCTTGGTGCCTGTCCAACGAAGTTCAGAAACATCTGTAACCAGATTATATTCGGAACCCACTGCCCCGGTAATTTTCTTTGCTTCCCCTGCTTTGATCTTATCTGCGCTTGTGCGAGGCTTACATGACACAAAGGCAAGGAGAATGGATAATAAAAATACTAGCTTTTTCATATTCATTTCATTTAAAAATTTACACTATAATTCATCTAAATAACAATGAGAATAAAAACTTGTTTAATTATACGGATAAAAAATCTCACAAAAATTCTGAATCCCTTACCAGATAGTAATAATAAAAATATATTTTTCTTCTCCTTGCTCTTGTCATTTATCCTTAAAAACATTTATCTTTGTTTTTTAGGGGATGTTTTAAAAGTGTTTTTAACCACGAAGGACTCTAAGTACGCACAAAGGACACGAAGTATATATACCTAAATGACAGCACTTGGTGTCCTTCGTGGTTGATAATATTTCAATTAATGAGAACCCCTACTCAACCACGTAACCACTCAACCACTTAATGACATGAAAAATCTACCACTCACCATCTCCATCCTGCTCCTCTTTGCAGCATGCGGACAACAAACAAGTAAAAGAACCGATACATTAAAATCAGAAAAAATGACTACAACGCTTACACCCTCAACCTTCGGATATGATCTTGATGTTTTAAACAGTCATCATAAAAACATCCTGCTAAAAAGTCCCGACGGGAAAGCTCTCGTTGCGGTAAGCCCCGAATGGCAGGGCAGGGTAATGACCAGCTCCTTCAACGGTATGGAAGGTCTCAGTATGGGCTGGATCAGTCATGAACATATAAAAAGCAAAGAGCTTGTGCCTCAAATGAATCCTTTCGGAGGTGAAGACCGCATCTGGCTGGGGCCTGAGGGAGGACAGTTTTCCATTTATTTTAAACCGGGTGTGGAATTTGAATTTAGCAACTGGCAGGTGCCGGCAGAGATTGATTCTGAACCTTTTGATATTGTGGAAGCAACTGAAACCAAAGCGATGTTCAGAAAAGATATGCAGCTACTTAATTATTCAGGTATAACGTTTAATCTACTTGTGGAAAGAGATATTAACCTTCTTGATGCGGATGCGGTCAAAAACAACCTGGGCATTGATGCCGGGGAGCTTGATTTTGTGGCGTATGAAAGCGTGAATAAAATTACCAATACCGGTGAAAAACCGTGGACAAAGGAATCAGGTGCCTTGTCAATCTGGATATTAGGTATGTTCCAGCCTTCCGAAACAACGAATATTGTTATCCCCTTTAAAAAAGGCGATATTTCAGTTTTGGGTGAAAAGGTAAATGACAGTTATTTTGGGAAAATATCACCTGACAGATTGATCGTTAAGGAAGATATTTTGTTCTTTAAGGGAGACGGAAAAAGCAGGGGGAAACTGGGGCTCAGTCCGAAAAGGGCTTTGCCGGTTATGGGTGCCTATAATGCCGAAACCAATGTGTTAACTGTTGTGCAATATTCCCTTCCTGAAAATGTTACCGAATATGTAAATTCAATGTGGGAACTGCAGGATGATCCTTTCTCCGGTGACGCTGCCAACTCATATAACGACGGTCCCGTTGAAGGCGGTGGTCAGCTCGGACCCTTCTTTGAACTGGAAAGTTCATCGCCGGCGGCATTCCTTTCCCCGGGGAAATCCCTGACGCATGTTCACCGGACTGTTCATCTGTCAGGCGATAAAAACAAACTGGATACAATAAGTAAAGAACTTTTCGGAGTAAGCCTGGAAGAAATCAGTACGGCATTTGAATAAAAACAACAGCAGTTGCAACTTATTGCAAACGAACCTGAAAAACAGGCACCTCCAACAACTGCGCCTGAAGGTGGGACAAACCCGGCTCCCTCTTTTGAGAACGATGCAACCCTTATGATCTATTTTGCCGGGGAATATTACAGTTTCAGTGCGGTCGGAGGCGGGCAAACCGGAGGCACGGAAAGAAAAATGTCACTTTGTGCAACCGGAAAATATTATTCCTCTTCAGAATAGGGACACAGCGGAGATGCCGGCACAGGAGGTATTACTTCGGATTAGACTTGTTTTTCCCTATTCCCCAGTTCCCGGTATGAAAATACTTTTCAGGGTCTTCAACATCATTACATCTTACAATCAGTGCTCCCTCTTTTTCCCAGTAGGATTTTACCGTATGCCCGTTCATCGGGCCGTCTTCAGGTCCCCTTACCGTTACATCATCAGGATTTACCAGGATTTTTAACCCGACTGAGGTATGCAGCATATCCATATCCCCCCGGCTGTTCCCCCCTGCAATAATAGGTTTGGCTTTAATGAAGGTTTCAATGGCATAGGCTTTACCGTCATCCTGCGGAACAGGAGGGATGATCTCCCTGGTGGCAATACCATGTCTTACCACACTTTTTACCCCGACAATATTCACAGGCGAAATTCCCAGCTCTTCTGAAACAAACTTCTGATATAGAAGCTCCGGAGCTGCCGTTACAGTCCACACCTCAAATCCATAGGCTATAAGATTCGCAATTAAGGCCTTCATTTCAGGATAAAATTTTCCCTTATAGAGGTCCTGATAACATTCATATCCTAAATTTTCTATTTCCTCCACCGTTAATCCCGCTAAGAAATGAACCCTGTCCTCAACAAATATTTTACTCACATTATCTCCGTTGTCCAGCATCCTGTCCAGTATGGCCAGTTTTTCCCGTGTAAGGCTATCATTCCTGAGTTTTAATACTTCATCTGCGTACCTGAAAAGAGCCTCATCATCCAGGTAATAAGGAACCTGACCAAAAGTGGTCCCGTCGCAGTCAAAAACCGCCACCTTCCTGTCTTTAATTGAAATAGTGGAATTTAAAAAATTTTCAATCCGTTCATTTATATCTTCCGGCCAGCCTTCGATGGGAGTATATACAGGAGACTGCCGGCATGAGATTATCGAAAAAGCCAGAAATAAAATGAATAATAAATTTCTCATATTTTAAAGTTTATGTTTTCAGGGTTAAAAATAGCATTATCTTTCTTTTCCCAAACAATATATCTATATTAATTTTTTATCTTAAGTTAGTCGCACAACGGGTAAAATATTAGTAAATTTACACTCATAATGTTAACAAGGTTTATAAAGAAGCCGGGGGACATAAAAGTTACAATGATTAATACATTTTGAGAATTAGGATAAAATTTGTATCTTTGCATTCTTTATTGCAGTATTAATTGAGATAAGTAAATACTAAAAATACATTGCGGGGTGGAGCAGTTGGTAGCTCGTTGGGCTCATAACCCAAAGGTCACAGGTTCAAGTCCTGTCCCCGCTACAAAGAACCCTCTGAAACACTTGATTTCAGGGGGTTTTTGTTTTTGTGCTGACAAAAATGCTGACAAGATAGTAAGATATATTACTTTTTAGATTATTTGGAATCAACTCCAGAATAGTCTTGAAAATCACTTAATTTTCTCAGATAATCAGGTAATTATGTCCAATTCGGTGTAATTTTATGATCCAATCATAAAAAATACATCATGGAAAATCCATTCGAACTACTTGATCAAAGACTTTCGTCTATCGAAGATAATCTCGATAGACTGATTAAGCGCATTCGGCCATTTTTTATCCCAAGGTCAATATCCATTCTCTTAAAACCGGATTTGAAAACTTGTATTCGGTGTCTGCTTTATAGATGAGTGCTTTCTTTTGCAAAGCTTTTAATGCTTCGTTTAGTGATGAGCTAACGGGGAGTCTGTATTCTGTCCGTGCCTCATCAGAAAAGATGCCGGCATTTTTTAATTTTGATAATGCCTGCAGAACAGCTCTCTGGGTATTGGTTAGCTGGTCGTAAATGTCCTGAAATATATCTATTTGAGAATACATCACTTTATTTAGCCAGGTATGGGTAAAATCATCTGCCCGCTGGTTATAACCGCTGCTTACAAGATCAAAGACCACAGATGCAAAGAATTGTGTATAATGGGGCTGACAATCTGATTTTTCAAGAATAGTATTTATGATGTCGTCATGAACCGTTAGATTCTGCTCATTGAATTTTCCCTTTATGAAGCCGGATAATTCATCATGACTTATCAAAGAAAGATTCATCTTTACTGCAAACTCGTAAAAGGGTGAGTGTGTTGAAGCAAAAATATCTTCCATCATAGACTGTTTGCTTCCTGAAAAGATATAGGATATCCCTTTATGTCTTTGGAAAGATGACCGCATCCAGTTCAGTAAAAAGGGATCAATCCTTTGAGTTTCCTGGAATTCATCAAAGGCTATGCAAATATTTCCCCCTCTTTGATTTAAAATCATGTTTGGGATTTCAAGTATTGTCTCTATATCTGCTTGTTGGTCAATTTTGTTTACATTAAGAGTGAAACCAGGATTCCCAAACTGATCAAATGAAACTCCGGGAGAGAGATTTTTGAAACTATCAGCAAGCTTATGAGTAAGATTCCTGACGTCATCCTTCCAGTTGAAAAGCGCTTTTGCAAGAATGTCTGAATATTTCCTGCTAAAGTCATCCATGGATTTAATATTGTACAAATCAACAAATATGCAGGTCGCTGATCTTGTTTCCCTGAACACTTTTTCAATAAGGGATGTCTTCCCAAATCTCCTTGGAGAAAAAAGCCAGGTAGAATACCCGTTTTTAATCTGATTTTTTAAGAAGGCTATCTCATTTTTGCGATTACAAAATACGGAATCATCAATAACAACTCCAAACTGAAAAGGATTTACGACCTTATCTTTTTTAGGCTTCATGATAATAATGGATATTTCTTAACTTTACGTGACGTAATATTACGTGACGTAATATTACGTGACGTAATATTACGCAATTTATTTGTAACCTGCAAATATTTCGTGAAACCAGAATTTGTTTGTATATCTTGAATGGAAATATGCAAGAAAAAAGGTGCTTCTATTCTTCCTGATTATAATCTTTTTCCGGATCCGGCTCAGATACATGTAATTCTTTTCTAATGGCTTCATTAATATATCGATTCAATGAAATGCCCTTTAATGCTGCATTATGGACTGCCTTTTTATGAAGTTCCGGAGCTAAACGAATATTGAGATTTCCTTTATAGGATTTTTCCAGTGGAAGTTGGTTTTTTTTGCAATCTTTAATATGTTCATCCACCATGTACTTAAAACCCTCTTTAAGTTCATCTACGGTTTTCCCTTCAAAGCTAATTAAATCATTTATTCCCTCGACCTTTCCATAAAACACACTGTCATCGGAGGCAAAGTGCACAGAACCTATAAAACCCTTATATGTGATAACATCTTTCATATAAAATTCTTATTTACACTCAGCCCATTCGGGCTTTGGAAATGCCCTGAGGACATAAAACCGCTGGTAATTTTCGAAAACATCAGGGTTAGGGCCAACCACTCTCGGGTCTTCTGTAATACTCAGAAAATCTGTTAACTGGTTGTTCAATTGCTTTAGTGTTTCCGTATATATATTATCTCCGGCAAGATTTTTCATGCAGTACGGATCAGCCTTTATATCATATAATTCTTCAGCCGGTCTTTTTCCAACTGCAAGTCGAAAATATGGAGCCACATACGGATTGTTCATGTTTTCCATGAAATAAGTTTTAGCGGGACTATCATCAATATCATGATAAGCTTCACCTGTAAATTTTCCGTTTTCATCAATACCGTGCATGTAATATAACTCACCGGTATTATCAGCATGCAGGATTTGAGGTGCCCCTGCAGGCCATCTCTCCGGGTAAAAGTTACGGATAAACAAAAAATCATGTGTGCGTATTGCCCTCTGTGGATACCCAAGGTTCAACCATCGTGCGGAAGAATGTCTCTCCCTGCCTGCATAAGTTGCTGTTCTTGAGGAATCAATCACCCCTGATCTGTCTGAATATAAAATATTTGTGAAACTCCGTGCTGAAATGGGCTGCATGACTTCATGCTTAACATTTGCTATCTCAAGAATAGTCGGAGCAATATCTGATTTGATCTAAAAACAGGGGCTTCAGGTTCAACCGGCTGTAAAGACTTGATAATTATTATCGCCTCTTTTAATATGATCTTTTGTTTTTCAGAACATGTATTGAAAAAATCAACCCATTCAGGATCATCCTCTCTATCGGGTCGTAAAACCCATTTTCGAAAATCATCATCCAGAACAAAATCCTCTGTTTTGTATTTTAAAAATCTTCTAACTTCCATTTATATAAATGTATTTATCTTTAATTATTCGTTATGTTTTTATATTACACTGATAATGTGCATTTTAAAAACTCAAATGTGAATAATTCATGTTATATAATGATTAACACACTGCGCCTTTATCTCTTAGTGTTTTGTTTTAGTTTAACGAACACTATATATCAATAAAGACAGTAAATGAGAAAACATCATCATTTTTTTGAAAAAATTTAATCCGGGAATCAGAAATAGAGATTTTAATTTTTTCTGAAAATTTACCCTGAATGCATTAAAAAAAATATGATTCCATTTCTTTCACTCACTGATTCTTTCAGGGTTTTAATTGCTTTAGCTATCAGGTTTCTACATCCTTCCACGCTTATTTCCATCACCCCGGAAACTTCTTTGTAATCCAATTCCCTGGTAAATTTCAGGTAAATTGCTTCTTTCTGGCGGGGTGTCAGACTTTTAAGCGCACGAATCAATAATTCTGTTTTTTCCTTTGAAATATCTTCATTGATCAGTTGATGTTCAATGGAATAAGTTATATTGAAATTACAATCATCCGCATTTTGCAGATTAAAAGAACGTTTTTCTTTTTTGATGTTTTTGAATAGCCTTCGCTTAAATGATTTCAGAAGGTAAAACTGAATATTATCTGTGTCCCCAAGATTCCGGCAATTTTTCAATAAGTCTGTGAAAAGATCCTGGATGGAATCCTCAACAAGTATATTATCCCGGGTGAATTTTAAGCCGTAGAAATAAAGAATTGATGAGTATTCATTGAATATCATCGAAAATGCAGTAGCATCTCCGCTTTTAAACCGCGACCACTTTTCAAAATCTGTCACCCCTGACAAACTCATATTTCAAAAAATGATTAATTATCGCTATAAATCCCAAATACATCAGATGCGCCATACTTCTGAAATAAAATCTCCCTGGTAATCAGTACAGGACGCACAGGCGTGTATTTCTGATTTGGACGCACAACCGTGCGTCCCTACATGGTCCCGTCACCCGTCACCCGTCACCCGTCACATGTCACATGTCACATGTCACTTTACCGCCTGATACACCAGGTTCCTGAATATCTTATGCGTATTCGGCCCCCTGTGTGGCTGAACATTCGTGAAAAATAACATGATCAGTTCCTCCTCAGGATCAATCACATAATCGGTATGATACATCCCTCCCCAACGATAAGCCTCCGGTGAAACCAAATTATTTGCAGCACCTTGCTCTCCGAACAACCCGAATCCTAACCCGAATTTCATTCCGTCACTTATGGACTTGTCCCCAATCTGATTCATTGTCATCAGCGCCACTGTTTTACGACTGATTATCCTTTTCCCGTCAAATGTTCCTTCATTAAGCATCATCTGGCAGAATGATGCATAATCCTCTATGGTTCCGCATAATCCTGCACCACCCAGGAACAGTTTCTTTGCACCACCGACAGGAAACGTCTGGTATGATTCATTGGTATGATAAACCAGGCCTTCAGGAGTGGATGAGTACAGAGTTACAAGCCTGTCAGCTTTTTTCTCAGGCAAATAAAAATACGTATCCTCCATCCCCAACGGTTTGAAAATACGTTCCCTGAAAAACACATCCAGAGGCTTACCTGAAAGAACCTCAATAAGATACCCGCATACATCCGTATTCATTCCGTACAGGTATTTATCCCCGGGATCAAACATCAGGGGAAGACCCGCTATCTTTTTCACAACCTGTTCTATGGTCATATCTTCAAGGGAATTCACCGCCGGAATGTTTTCCTTTGCATATATCATGTTCGCAGGACCACCTCCAAGTATTCCATAAGGAATTCCAGATGTATGTGAAAGTAAATGCCTGACGGTAATTTCCCCGGAGGCCGGTCTTACCGTATACGTAGTGTCTTTCTCATTAAAAGTAACCATTACGGTGGAATTCTTAAACTCTGGTATATACTTCGAAACCGGATCATCCAGCAAAAATTTTCCTTCTTCAAAGAGTGTCATCAACGCAACACTGGTAATAGCTTTGGTCTGTGATGCAAGCCGAAAAATATCGTCTGTTTTCAGGGGTATTCCCTGTTCAATATTTCTCCATCCATATGCGGTATGATGAATAATATTCCCCCTGTGCGCAACAAAGGTCAATGCATTGGGAAGAATTCCCCCGTTTACATATGATGACAACAGAGTGTCAATAAGAGCTAACCGTTCAGAATAAAAACCATATTTATCCGGATTATTTATCCTGACAAACTTCTGTGGAACATCATTCTTAAGGGTTTCCTGATCACTGCAGGCAGATATTAAAATAAATGCAGGCAAAAGAATTAATAGTAGCCGGATTGTTTTCATTAGTTTTCTGTAAAAATTTCTGTTAATTTTGAGGAGTAATTTTATGTATCAAATGTATTTAATTTTTGAGAAAGGAACAAGAGGGATCACGGGATCACGGGATCGGGGGATCGGGGGAAGGAATCACGGGATCGGGGGATACAATAGTGTAAAAATATAATGAATAATTCACAAATTATTAATAACCCTAAATATTTAAATCTAACTCACTTGATCCCGTGATCCCGTGATAGCGTGATCCCTTGATAACTAAACCATTGCCGCTATGCCCCGCATCTTCAAACCCGTTGATATCGATTCACTCGAAAAGGACTTGCAGAAAGACTATTTCGACCGGCACACTCCTCATGTGATCTGCGAAAAAAGTGCAGTCAGAGGGGTTAAATTCCGCGTGAAAGTAAAAATGGGCGATGAATATACCCATCCGGATGACCCTGATCATTTTATCAGCTACATTCAGCTCTGGAACCGTGAAACATTTCTGGCTGAAACACATTTTGCTCCGGGGACCCTTGGGAAATCTGAAAATGCAGAAGTAGACTTCTATATTATACCGAAAGTATCCATGAACCTTTCAGCTATGGCCTGCTGTACAAAACACGGATTATGGCAGAGCGACTCTGTTGAAGTTAAAGTAAATGATTGATTTATGAGTAATCAAAAGAAAAAAAGGAAATTCATTAATAAGCTGACCCACAAATATCGTCTGGTATTCCTGAATGACAGCACATTCCAGGAAGTCGGTTTTATAAGACTCTCCCGGCTTAATATTATTTCCATTACAGGTATTCTTCTTGTTTTCCTGGTTTCATTGACTTATATTACCATCGCCTATACTCCGCTCAGGGAAATGATACCGGGATATCCCGATGCTGAAATGCGAAATAACATAATTCAGAACCGTATCAGGCTCGACAGCCTGGAGGTTGAATTACAATACCGTGATCAGTTTTTTGAAAATCTTGCCGTGATCATTTCCGGGAATGAACCGAATAACTACCTTAATCTTCCGGCCGATACGGTAAAAAAAGACTATAAAAACATTCAGTTTACCCGATCATCTGCCGATTCAGCCCTCCGGCAGGAAATAGGACTCACAACAAGATATTTTCTTCCGGTTGCAGAAGCCACACAAACCAATACCCGGCTTGATAAAATCCATTTCTTTCCTCCTGCCAGGGGAATCGTAACAAACTCATTTAATCCGTTGAATAATCATTTTGGAACTGATATTGTCGCCGCCCCCAATGAGGTGGTAAAAGCCACCCTTGACGGCACCGTGATCATGGCATCGTGGACTCTCGAAACAGGGCATGTGATGCAGATACAACATGATAATAACCTGATCTCACTGTATAAACATAATGCAGAGCTTCTGAAAAAACCAGGATCACGTGTAAAAGCAGGTGATGCAATAGCTATTGTTGGCAACTCAGGGGAACTGACCACCGGTCCGCATCTCCATTTTGAACTCTGGCATAATGGCATTGCACTGAACCCCGAAGATTTTATTATTTTCTGATGAACACAATTGCTATCCTCGGCTCCACAGGCTCAATAGGCACACAGGCACTGGAAGTTGTTGAAAATAATCCGGATATTTTTCGTGTAACTGTGCTTACGGCATTTAATAACGCAAACCTGCTTATCAAACAGAGCCTGAAACATGTCCCCGATATTGTCGTCATTGGTAATCCTGAAAAATATCCCTTTGTAAAAGAAAGCTTAAAACATCTCCCCGTAAAAGTTTTGGCGGGAATGAGTGACATAGCCGCTGCCGCAGAATACGGAAAAACCGGTATTGTACTGACAGCCATGGTAGGCTTTGCCGGACTTTATCCTACCATCAAAGCCGTCTCCTCCGGAAAAACCATTGCCCTCGCAAATAAAGAAACAATGGTGGTGGCAGGTCTGTTAATTAAAACCCTTGCTCAGAAACATAAGGCAAGAATAATCCCCGTTGATTCCGAACACTCCGCGATTTATCAGTGCCTGACAGGGGAAGAAAATAACCCCCCGGAAAAAATAATTCTTACAGCCTCCGGAGGCCCTTTCAGAAACAAATCCCTGAAATTTCTCAAATCTGTTACCAAAGATGATGCGCTGAAACATCCCAACTGGTGCATGGGTAATAAAATAACCATTGATTCGGCAAGCCTGATGAATAAAGGCCTGGAAACAATTGAAGCAAAGTGGCTTTTTGATGTTACCCCTGAACAGATTGAAGTGGTTATCCACCCTCAGTCTATTATTCATTCCATGGTGCAGTTTTACGATGGCTCGGTTAAAGCCCAGATGGGACTTCCCGATATGCGCCTGCCCATACAATATGCTTTCTCTTTCCCTGAAAGAATAAAAACCCGGTTCCCCCGTTTAACATTACCCGATTACTCAAATCTTACTTTTAGTAAACCAGATACAAAAAAATTTCGTAACCTTGCAATTTCTTTTGAAGTAATGAAAAAGGGAGGAAACTGGCCCTGTATCATGAATGCTGCAAACGAAAGCGTTGTCAGCGCATTCCTGACTGACAGGGTAGGATTCCTCCAAATGCCGGATATCATTGAACAGGTTCTTGAAAAATCGGTTTATATACCGGAACCTTCACTGGAAGACTTATACGCTTCAGATGAAGAAGCCAGAAAATATGCTAATGAATTAATATCGTGAAAGTATGGAAATTTTAATCAGGGCACTCCAGCTGATACTGGCTCTTGCTATTTTAATAATTGTTCATGAAATGGGACATTTTTTCTTCGCCAGACTCTTTAACACAAGGGTGGAGAAATTTTTCCTGTTTTTTGATGCCTGGTTCGCCATTTTTAAAAGGAAAATCGGAGATACTGTTTATGGAATCGGATGGCTTCCCCTTGGAGGATATGTAAAAATATCGGGAATGATTGACGAGTCAATGGATCTTGAACAACTGTCCAAACCTCCCCAGCCCTGGGAATTCCGGTCAAAACCTGCATGGCAGCGATTGCTGATAATGCTCGGAGGAGTGATGGTCAATTTTATTTTCGCTCTTGTCCTGTATATACTTATTCTTTATACCTGGGGAGAAAAATACCTTCCGTTAAACAACCTTACCTACGGTGTAATGGTTGACTCTACTGCTATGCAATTGGGACTGAGAAACGGAGATAAAATACTTACCCTCGATGGCAAAGAAGTGGATAACTACCTTTCGGTTGTGCATGACATAGTTGTAAACAACGTAAAAACTATTCAGATCGAAAGAAACGGAATGCCTATGGAGCTGGAAATTCCGGAGAATGTGATCCCTGCTCTGCTCAGAACAACCATGCCCATACTTCCCCGTATGCCATTTTATATCGAAAGCTTCCAGGAAAACTCACCCGCATATGATGCAGGTATCCGCCAGGGTGACAGGATAATAGCAATGAACGGAATACCAACTATCTATTTCGATGAATTCAAATCAATTGTTCCGGATTATAAAAACAGTGAGGTTAAAATTTCGGTATTGAGAAATGGTGCCGATACACTTAACTTTAATGTCATGATCCCTGAAACAGGACTTCTTGGCGTGGGACCGGATTTCTCCTTTGACCGGCATTTTCAACTCAAAGAAATACGTTACTCATTTATTCAGTCAATCCCCGCCGGCATCACAAAAGGCTTTGAAACTATCAGCAGTTACCTGAAACAACTGAAACTCCTCTTCCGCCCTGAAACCAAAGCATATGAGTCTTTGGGCGGATTTATCAAGATCGCCGGTATCTTCCCCGGAGAATGGATATGGCAGTCATTCTGGAACCTTACCGCATTTTTATCCATCATCCTCGCTATAATGAACCTTCTGCCTATTCCCGCACTCGATGGAGGACATGTTCTGTTCCTTCTTTATGAAATGGTATCAGGCCGTAAACCAGGTGATAAATTCCTCGAGTACGCCCAGATCGCAGGAATGATATTTATTTTCGGTCTTCTTTTCTATGCAAACGGAAATGATATTATTCAACTTTTTAGAAAATAATATTAAGCCCCCGGGACTCTCTCATAAATCAAAACTATAATTAACCACGAAGGACACAAAGTACGCACAAAGGACACAAAGTCTATACTCCTGGTTGATAATATTTTGTGTCCTTTGTGTTATCCTTTGTGTCCTTCGTGGTGAAAGAATATTATGAGGCTGACCCGTTTCTATTCAGACCAGACTTAAATTTTATTTTTTAAATTACAATTAACTTTATCAGATAATTATTACCTTTGTATCCTGTTTTAAACTAATTACCATGGAATCTTTAGTAATTTTAGGAATGTTTGGCCCCACCGAGATCATTATTATCGTCCTGATCGTAGTGCTGCTCTTTGGCGGCAGAAAAATACCCGAACTTATGAAAGGTATAGGCCAGGGAATGAGAGAATTTAAAAAAGCATCCCGCGGGGAAACCGAAGAATCCAAAGAACAGTCCAAAATCGAAAAATAATAGTCAGAAGAATACTGACTAAACTATACCTTACATATTAGCCATCCCGGTCTGCCCGGCATGGCTTTTTTGTTAAATCTGAAGTTTATGCTCGAAACAATCCCGATTTACGAGCTCCCTTTCAGAGAACCTGAAAATTCAGAGTTCAGGATCTATAAAGTCCGTGGGAAAAATATCACCGGCAACGAATTCCCGCATAAAACCATCCTGCCACATAAACATAATTTTTACGAAATATGTATTTTTACCGGCGGAACAGGTGAACATGATATCGATTTCAAAACCTGGCATATTACTCCTCCAAGTATTCATTTGGTTTACCCGGGACAAGTCCACCTTATTCACCGGGGTAACAATTACCAGGGCTACCTCATTATCTTTTCCAGAGAATTCCTGAATCTCCACTTTAAAAATCCGGATATTATCCCGGGCTATTCTTCAACACCACAAACCGGAAGATATCCGGTACTGAATTTCAATAATACAGGTTTTGAAGATTTCTATTTATTAATATCCTGTATTGAAAAAGAAATAAATAATAAATCGCATCAAACCCTTGAGATAATAGTTTCCTTCCTTCGTATTTTCTTTCTTAAACTCAGTTCAAAGTTCGCAGATAAGTATAAAAACAATCAACACCACCCTGAACCGGGAGAAAAGCTTTCTCAATCATTTCATTCATTACTGGAAACAAATTTTAATAATTATCATCTGGTACAGGATTATGCAAAACTCCTGGGCGTATCTGTTTATTCACTTAACAATGCTCTTAAAAAACACAACAGGAAAACCGCAAGTGAATTAATAACCGACAGACTTATCCTTGAGGCAAAACGATTACTTGCCCATTCAGGAATGAACACTAAAGAAATCGCATATCTATTGAACTACGATGATCCTTCCTATTTCAGCCGTATTTTCAGAAATAAAACCGGAACCTCCCCCTCTCAATTCAGAAATGAAATAAAAAACCGATACAAACTTTGACCTTCTTGTAATTGTACCTGAAATTTTTACATTTATCCTTTACTTTTAGTAAGGTGTTTGTGTATTTTTGGGGAGTGGTTACGTGGTTGAGAATAAGGGATCACGCTATCACGGGATCGCGGGATCAAGTGAAGGGATCAGGTTAATAAGGGATCACGGGATCGTGGGATCAAGTGTAGGAATCAGGTTAATAAGGGATCACGCTATCACGGGATCGCGGGATCAAGTGAAGGGATCACGGGATCGTGGGATCAAGTGTAGGAATCAGGTTAATAAGGGATCACGCTATCACGGGATCGCGGGATCAAGTGTAGGAATCAGGTTAATAAGGGATCATAGGATCAGAGTAATGAGTCCTGAAATAGGTGAAAGGGTTACCCCGGAGTATAATTTGAATAGCCAGGGAGCCTGTCCGCCGAATGGTGGATGGCAACCCCCGGAAAAATGACGAAATGATAATCCGCAGTACAGACACAATATTTTGTGTCTCAACGAAATAATATCATTCAGCTGATTAAGGCAGAAAAGATAAAGCTGATTCAGGAAAAAACAATGTGAACAAAACAATGAAGTATTAACCAAAAAAATGTAACCTTTTTTAAGGACGATACAGCCACCGACTGTAGACATACAACTAACTACTGACAACTGACAATGGCTTCAAAATTAACCGATTACACAAAACTCTGCCTCCACACCCTAACCACAAAGCCCTGGGGTATAGAGGAATGTATAAATAATTATACAGAGGCAGGTATTCATGCAGTTACCATTTGGCGTAATGTCCTGGAAAATAAAAACCTGAAAGAGGTCAGAAAACTCCTTAACAACTCCGGGATGACAGTGGTGTCTCTCTGCAGGGGCGGATTTTTCCCGTCAGTTAATACACAAAAGAGACAACTGGCAATAGATGATAACCTGTACGCCATTGAACAGGCAGTAGCTGTCGGAGCCCCCTTAATCGTTCTGGTTTGCGGGGCAGCCCCGGAACAATCCCTTGCAGCATCAAGGGAGCAGATAAAGGAAGGCATTTGTAAAATACTCCCCGTCGCTGAAAAAGCAGGGGTGAAACTGGCTATTGAACCCCTCCACCCGATGTATGCAGGCGATCGCTCTGCTATTAATACCCTGACCCAGGCGAACAATATGGCCGGGGAAATTAATTCTGAAATGGTGGGCGTGGCCGTGGATGTATACCA
>Ga0209269_1000174_pt1:0-85000 | contig 89029 bp, 82 predicted proteins | sample MTBAKMMethaMetaG_FD_187455 | JGI IMG/M metagenome (GOLD analysis project Ga0209269, IMG submission 187455) | Enrichment culture microbial communities from Arthur Kill intertidal strait, New Jersey, USA, that are MTBE-degrading - MTBE-AKM (Arthur... | ecosystem: Environmental > Aquatic >...
CAACCCCTCCAACCGCGCAGAAAACAGCCACCGCGCCATCGAGGACTCGCATTGAACGTTCGACCTCAACCGTAAAGTCCACGTGCCCGGGCGTATCAATTATATTGATATGCGCTTCATTCCAAAGACACGTCGTGGCGGCAGAGGTGATCGTGATGCCCCTCTCGCGCTCCTGTTCCATCCAATCCATCGTCGCGGCACCCTCGTGCACCTCTCCCATCTTGTGCTTCCGTCCCGTGTAGAAGAGGATGCGCTCGGTGGTCGTGGTCTTGCCCGCATCAATGTGGGCCGCGATTCCGATATTTCGGATATTTTTCAGATCTACATTCGGCATGGTTTCAGGCTCCCCAACGCCGGCAGGTCCCGAAGTGGTGCATCGGTTCTACCAGCGGTAATGCGCAAACGCCCTGTTGGCCTCCGCCATCTTGTGCGTGTCTTCGCGCTTTTTCATGGACGCCCCTTCACCCTTGAAGGCGTCGCTAAACTCACGGGCCAGGCGCTCAACCATCGGCATGCCCTTCTTCGCCCGGGCATACTGGATAATCCAGCGGATGGCAAGGGCCTCTGCCCTTTCGGGCCCGACCTCGACAGGAACCTGGTACGTGGCGCCACCGACACGGCGGGGCTTGACTTCTACAACAGGCTTGACGTTATCCATCGCTTTGCGAAAAACCTCGTCAGGCTGCGAATTCAACCTCTTGGCTGAAAGCTCAAGTGCCCCGTAAACGATCCTTTCAGCCGTGCTCTTCTTTCCGCAATACATGACGCAGTTCACGAACTTCGTGAGAGTCTGGATCCCGAACACGGGATCTGCAGGTACTGTCCTCTTTCTGATGTGCCCCTTACGTGGCATGGGCTAAAGCCTCCCTTTCCAAGAAAAAACTATTTCGGGCGCCGCGCCCCGTACTTAGAACGGCTCTTGCGACGGCCGTCAACCCCGCCACAATCCAACGTCCCGCGGATAATGTGGTAGCGCACACCCGGAAGGTCCTTGACGCGGCCTCCCCGGACGAGAACCACTGAGTGCTCCTGCAGGTTATGACCGACGCCCGGGATGTAAGCCGTCACTTCGATCCCGTTCGTGAGACGTACACGGGCAACCTTCCGCAAAGCGGAATTCGGCTTCTTCGGGGTGACTGTGTAGACTCGCGTGCAAACTCCCCTGCGAGAAGGGTTGCCCTGAAGGGCAGGAGCGCTCGAGCGCTGCCTCTTGTCTTCCCGCCCGATTCGAATCAACTGACTGATCGTTGGCACAGAACTCCCTCCTTTCCTTACTCGATATTTTCCAGATTCCCCTTGACCAACCCCGCGGCTACCGCCTTGCGGGAAATGGCACTGGCACGGCCCAGCATTTCCATGCTCTCGCACCACTCCACCGCTACGTTGCGCCTTTCGGCTTCGGCAAGGAGTTCCATGACGCGTTCTTCTGCCGCATCCCGCGCAAGAAAGAGTTTCTGCAGTTGCCCCAATTGAATTTTGCGAAGAACCTGGCGGAGGCCTACAACCCGCCTGGCCGAAGCAAGCTCACTTAAAGGCACAGCAATCCCCTCCTGTGCGGACGCACCGAGACATAATATCAACCGGGGGGGCCCCTGTCAAGGAAAGACAGGGACTCCCCCGATCTGGTCCGGACGTTTTTTGATTCGTTAAGCTAGAAGGTTTCCTGCATGTCTATTCGCCTGTAATTTTCCGATCCGGTCCCGGCAGGGATCAGGTGCCCGATGATCACGTTCTCCTTCAGCCCTTTAAGCGTGTCCACGTCGCCGCGAACCGCCGCCTGGGCCAGGATCTGTGCGGTCTGCTGGAATGAAGCGGCGCTCATGAAGCTATCGGTCGCAAGGGCCGCCTTCGTCACGCCGTGAACAACCGGGCGCCATTGCGGTTCCTCTCTCATGCGGCGGACAAACGAAACGCGCTGGATAAGGCGTCTTGTTTCAAGGGAGCTTGAAATCGGCCGAACAACCAGCTCCTGGAATACGCCGTTAACGAGCCGGTCGATGACCTCCCGGCTGATTTCGGTCCCCGCATCAGCAAGGAGATTGCCCTTCGAATCGCTAACCGGTTCCAGTAAAACTTTCCCGTAAGCGATCTCGCTCAGGACCTGGGCGAGCAACTTTTCCCTCGTGACGATTTCCTGGGTTTCTCCCTCGAGTTCAACCGCTGCGATCTGCCCCTCGACGAGACCTCGGACGACCCTGCCGTCCAGGATGCGGCCGATATCGTTGACCGGGTTCCCCTGGGCGTTGATCGCCTGCTTGATCGGCCTGCTGAAAAACTTCTCGATAAGATGGTGGTTCAATGCATCGTCGATATTGTGTCGACTGGGAGTCCGCCAGACCTTCACGACGGACGCATTTGCCTTCTTCAGCCGTTCCTGGGCCTCGGGCGTCAGTGACCGGTCACGGTAAAGGACAATCTCCCCGTCTGACAACACGTCCTCGGCAAGATAAGCCCCTCTTTCAAGCGAGGCAAGAGTGTCGGTATCCCTCACGCAAAGGACTTGAGGATTTCCCTTTGTGATAGACAGCAAGTCCTGGAGGTTCAGGGATTCCGTCGGATCAATCGCCGCAACGGCCCCAAGGGATACGGGGGCGATCAGCTCGAGCCCTTCCATCTCCCTACGGAAAGCCGCCTCGCCCAGGATGACCCTGACCTGCCCTCCCTCGTCCTCGACGGTGATCTCGCGAACCGCGGATCCCGGTGCCAGGAGACGCTGGATCGTGTCGGGCTCGAGTGGCCGCCCCTTCAAGGAAAGGATGTTGTCGATCCCGCTATGTCCCTCGATATCGCGAAGCGTTTTCCCCTGGAGGAAATCCATCGCCTCATCAAGACAACGGTCGTTCTCCTTGCGAATGCGGTCCAATTCCTGGTCAAGGTCGTCAACCCAGGCCAGTTCGTTTGCCACGAAGGAACTATCCCCTTCCTCGGTGATCCTGACGCGGTTCACCGGGGCAACCTTTCGGAGGATTACCTCGATGTGCTTGTTGTTGATCGAAACACCCTGTGAGAAGTAGACTTCCTGGATGCCGTCGACGAGGTATTTCTGGACCGCCTCGAGGCCTTCGACTTCCAGCAGTTGCTGGGGGTCGATATACCCCTCGGTCATGGTCTGCCCCTTCTTCACCATCTGGCCTTCTTCCACTAGCAGGTTCTGGGAAGCCGGCACGGTGCAGACGACCTTGTCCCCCTCGTCCTCTTCCTTTCCGACGATGACCTTTCGCTTCCCTTCCATTTCGCGAATCTCGAGGACCCGGCCATCCGCTTCGACAAGCTGTGCGACTTTCTTGGGGCGCCGGACTTCAAAGAGCTGTTCGATGCGCGGGAGCCCCTGCGTGATATCCTCACCCGTCAAGCGCACGCCGCCGGTGTGGAACGTCCGCATCGTGAGCTGTGTACCGGGCTCTCCGATGGACTGGGCCGCCACTACGCCCACCGCCTCGCCGATCGCCACGGTCTTCCTCGTTGCGAGATCCCGGCCATAGCACTTCCGGCAAATCCCGTTGCGCAAGGCACAGGTCATGGGACTCCTGACCCAGACCGCTTCGATTCCAGCGGTCTCGATCCTCGTGGCTACCGCCTGGGTTATCTCGTCTCCGCCCTGGACGAGGGTCTCGCCCGTAGCGGGATCCTCGATGTCGTTCAGGGCGGTTCGCCCCGCGATTCGATCAGCCAACAGGACGACGGTCTTTCCGTCCTGGATGAGGGCGCAGATCCTTGTTCCCTTGTCCGTTCCGCAGTCTTCCTCGGTAATGATCAGGTCCTGGGCCACATCCACCAGGCGCCGTGTCAAGTACCCCGACTTGGCCGTACGAAGGGCCGTATCAGCAAGACCCTTTCGGGCGCCGTGGGTCGAGATGAAATATTCGAGCATGTTCAAGCCGTCGCGGAAGTTGGCCACGATCGGGTAATCGATGATGCGCCCTGAAGGATCGGCCATCAGGCCTCGGATACCTGCCATCTGCGCCACCTGGTTTTTACTGCCTCGGGCCCCCGAGTCGATCATCATTCGCAAGGGGTTCACCTGGTCCATGTTCGCCACGATGTCATCGGCGATCTGCCTTGCCGCCTCAGACCAGAGGATTTCCTTCTGGCGCAGGTATTCCTCTTCGGTCAGGATCCCCATGCCATACTGGGCGGAGAGTTCTTCCTCCTGTTTCATGGTTGCGTCCACAGTCGCCTTCTTGCTGGCGGGAATGACGGCACAGTCCAAACCGAAACTGATGCCGCTTTTTGTCGACCAGTGGTAGCCAAGCATCTTGATGGCATCAAGCATGTCAACAATGGCTGCCTGCCCCACCTTGTCGTAGGCCTTGTCAAGGAGTGACCCCAGGTCCTTCTTGCTGATCTGGCGGTTGATATAGCGAAGATCCGGGTGAAGGACGCTGTTGAAGAGAGCCCGGCCGGGCGTGGTCTCAATCCACTCGCCGTTCCATGACATGCGCACCTTCGTGTTGGGGTGAACGACACCATGGTCGATCGCGATCAGGGCGTCTTCGACACTGCTGAACGCCATGCCCTCCCCCTTAAGCCCCTCCCGCATCCCTGTCAGGTAGAAAATCCCCAGGACGATATCCTGCGTTGGAGTTACGACAGGCTTTCCGCTGGCGGGAGACAGTAGGTTGTTTGCAGAGAGCATCAATATCCGTGCCTCTGCCTGGGCCTCGAGGGAAAGGGGAACGTGAACCGCCATCTGGTCTCCGTCAAAGTCGGCGTTAAAGGCGGTGCAAACCAGCGGCGGAAGGCGGATTGCCTTCCCTTCCATCAGGACAGGCTCAAACGCCTGGATGCCTAGCCGATGCAGGGTCGGAGCCCGGTTCAGCATGACCGGGTGGTCCTTGATGATTTCTTCGAGAATCGCCCATATTTCGTCCCGGCCCCTCTCGATGATGCGCCTGGCACTCTTGACGTTGGGGGCCAGTCCTCTCTCCACAAGCTTGTGCATGACAAAAGGCTTGAATAGTTCCAGGGCCATCTGCTTGGGCAAACCACACTGGTATATCCTGAGCTTCGGGCCGATAACGATGACCGAACGCCCGGAATAGTCGACGCGCTTGCCGAGAAGGTTCTGCCGGAAACGCCCCTTCTTGCCCCTGAGGAGGTCACTGAGGCTTTTCAAGGTCCTGTTTCCCGCACCCAGTACTGCCTTGCCCATCCGGCCGTTGTCAATGAGGGCATCCACCGATTCCTGCAGCATCCGCTTCTCGTTGCGGATGATGATCTCCGGGGCCCGGAGTTCCTGCAGCTTGCGAAGGCGGTTATTGCGATTGATCACTCGGCGGTAGAGATCATTCAGGTCCGAGGTGGCAAAGCGGCCACCCTCCAGCTGAACCATGGGACGAAGGTCGGGCGGAATGACCGGCAGGACCTCCAGGATCATCCACTGCGGCTTGCTTGCGCTCTTGCGGAAATCTTCGACGACCTGCAATCTCTTGATCAGTTTTCTCTTCTTCTGTCCTGTCGTCTCAGAGATTTCCTCCCGCAGGGAAGCGGCCATCTCGTCCAGGCCTAGTTTATTCAGCAACTGCTGGACGCCTTCTGCACCGATTCCGGCGGAAAATTCCCGGTCATAGGCAGAACAAAGATGCTGTTCCCGTTCCAGGATGATATCTCCCCTAACGAACGGGGACTCTCCCCCATCGATGACGAGGTAACAGGGGTCTTCGATCGTGATCGTTTCCTGCTGGGCCTGGAATCGCCCCGGATATTTCTGGTTGTAGAGCTGTATTTCGCTGAGGGCGAGAACGTCGTTCTTCTGGAACGGCAAGTGAGCCACCGCCGTGACGACAAACGCTTCCTGGTTTCCAACCAGTGCCCTCTGGATCCCCGGGAAAGCTCCCGCACCACCCCGCTCCTCCATCTCGCTGGCAGAAAGGATCTCACCAGGCCCTTCCGATTCGCCCAAATCAACGCGGAAGGCCGGTTCCACCTTGAATATCTCGTCGCCGTAATCCGCCTTGAATCGAGAAACCTGGCTGGCTGAGACAATATCTCCCTCGTCTACAGGGACATCGTCCACCTGGAAGACCCGGTAGGCTTCCTCGGCCTTGAATTTAGGGTCGTAGTGGGTGTGAATCCTTTCCTCGGAAGCGTCCAGAAGATCTCCACGGCGGGCGAGGTCCGTCCGCCGCCCTTCCATGACAACCTTGAAGACGGGTTTCCTCCTCCGGATGGGAGCAAAATACACGACTTTCTCGAGATCCTTCGTCGCTGTCCCGAGAAGCAGGCTCAGGCGGCTCGGGATCCCGCGGAGATACCAGATATGGACGACAGGGGCGGCCAGTTCGATATGCCCCATCCTCTCCCGCCGGACCCGGTTGTCGGTCACTTCCACGCCGCAACGGTCGCAGAGGATCCCCTTGTACTTGGGCCCGCTGCGTTTATATTTTCCGCAGGCGCACTCGTAGCTGCGCGTGGGACCGAATATCCTCTCGCAGAACAACCCGTCTTTCTCGGGTCGGAGCGTCCGGTAGTTGATGGTTTCGGGCTTTTTCACCTCTCCACTGGAGAGTTCACGAATCCGTTCCGTGCTCGCCAGCTTGATACGGACTCCGACGATTTCGCGACGGCTCATTTACGCATCCTCCCCCTCGTCGGCCAAATCCTGTTCATCCGGCCCCTCTTCTTCTTCGTAGGCGGAATCCAATTCTTTCGGGTCAACGAAAAGCATTTCCTCCGTGACGCCTCCGGAAGGAGGGGGAAGAACCTCATCCCCGGATTCCAGGTCGATCACTGGAGGACGAGGCCGGGACGCTCCCTGAACGGCGACTTCCTCGTCCTCGTCATCCAGCAGGACCTCACCGATCGTTCCATCGTCATACATGATCTCGACGTCCAGCGCGAGGCCCTGCAGTTCCTTCACAAGAACCCTGAAGCTCTCCGGAACGCCGGGCTTGGTGAGGTTCTGCCCCTTGACGATCCTCTCGTAGGTCTTCAGGCGACCCCGAATGTCGTCGGATTTGACGGTAAGGATTTCTTGGAGGATATGCGCGGCCCCGTAACCTTCAAGGGCCCAGACTTCCATTTCCCCGAAACGCTGGCCGCCGAACTGGGCCTTCCCGCCCAGGGGCTGTTGCGTGATAAGGCTGTAGGGACCGATGGAACGGGCATGGATCTTGTCATCGACAAGATGGATCAGCTTGAGCATGTACATGTAACCGACGGTGACCTTGTTTTCCATGGCTTCTCCCGTCCGGCCGTCGTAAAGGGTGATGCGTCCATCCTCGGCCATTTCGGGATACGCGCCGTCGGAAAGCAACTTAACCCCGTCGAAGATATCCTGTTCGTTCGCTCCCTCGAAGACGGGAGTCGATACTTTCCATCCATTGTGAACGGCAACGAAGCCCATGACGGTTTCCATGACCTGCCCGAGGTTCATGCGGCTGGGAACCCCCAGGGGGCTCAGGACCACGTCGACCGGAGTTCCATCAGGGAGGTAGGGCATGTCTTCCACGGGGAGGATCTTCGAGACGACACCCTTGTTCCCGTGGCGACCGGCGATCTTGTCTCCCTCCGAAATTTTCCGAAGTTGGGCCACGTACACCTTGACGACCTCGTTCACCCCGGGGCTCAGGTCATCGCTGTTCTGGTCAATGGTCAGGCGCTTGACGGAAACGATCTTGCCGCCTTCCCCGTTCGGTACCCGCATGGAGGTGTCCCGCACTTCACGGGCCTTCTCGCCGAATATTGCCCTCAGCAGCTTTTCCTCCGGGGACTGGTCAGATTCACCCTTGGGGGTTACCTTCCCCACAAGGATATCTCCTGCCCGGACATCTGCCCCGACCCTGACGATGCCGTTTTCATCGAGGTTTTTCAGGGCATCTTCCCCGACATTCGGAATATCCCGTGTGATTTCCTCGGGTCCAAGCTTGGTGTCCCGGGCCTCGACCTCGTATTCCTCGATGTGGATGGATGAGTAGTGATCTTCCTGGACAAGACGCTCGTTCAGGAGGATGGCGTCTTCGAAGTTATAGCCTTCCCAGGAAACAAAGGCCACGAGGACATTTCTTCCAAGGGCAAGCTCGCCATTTTCCACCGACTGGCCATCCGCTATGATCCCGCCTGCCTCCACCCGATCCCCCGAAGAAACGATGGGACGCTGGTGAATCACCGTTCCCTGGTTGGAACGGCGGAACTTCGTCAGGTTATAGGCATCGAGGGTCCCTCCGTCAGAACGGACCTCGATGCGGTTGGCGTCCACGAAGGTAACCGTCCCCGTCTTGCGGGCCCGGACACAGCATCCTGAATCCTTCGCGATATTGTGCTCGATTCCAGTGCCGATAATCGGCGCCTGGGGAAGGACAAGGGGAACCGCCTGGCGCTGCATGTTGGATCCCATGAGGGCCCGGTTCGCATCATCATGCTCCAGGAACGGAATGAGAGCAGTCGAGATCGAGACGATCTGCTTCGGGGAAACATCCAGGAAGTGTATCTGGCTCGGCTCCACGGTCTCAATGACGCCCCGGAAGCGGACATGGACCTCCGGGCCCGTTATCCGGCCTTCGCTGTCCATCGGCGTATTTGCCCTACCGACAAAAAACTCGTCCTCCTCGTCCGCTGAGAGATAAACGATCTCGTCGGTGGCAAGCGCATCCACGACGCGCCGCTTCGGGGTCACGAGGAACCCGTATTCGTTGATTCGGGCATAGGTCGCCAAAGACGTCACGAGGCCAATGTTCGGCCCTTCAGGCGTCTCGATGGGGCAAACTCGGCCGTAATGGGTGTAGTGAACGTCGCGGGCTTCGAACCCTGTTCGTTCGCGGCTTAGCCCACCAGGTCCCAGAGCCGAGAGTCGGCGCCTGTGAGTCAACTCCGCCAGGGGGTTGGTCTGGTCCATAAACTGGGAGAGCTGGGCGGACCCAAAGAATTCCCTCAATGAGGCGGAGATGGGCCGAACGTTGATAAGATCCTTCGCCGTGGCATTCGTCAGGTCGGGAAGGGTGGTCATCCTTTCCTTGGCGATACGCTCCATTCTCAGGAGGCCGATACGGACCTGGTTCTGTAGAAGTTCGCCAACGGCCCTGACCCGCCGGTTTCCCAGATGGTCGATGTCATCCTCGGTCTCCTCGGCGTTGCGGAGCCTTAGAATCCCCTGGATGATGGCAACGACATCGTCGATGGTCAAAAGACGCTGGTTTTCCTGGATTTCCAGGTTTAGCCTCTTGTTCAGCTTATATCGGCCGACGCGTCCCAGGTTGTACCTGCGGGTGTCGAAGAATAGGCCATAAACGTATTCCCTGGCATTCTCCATTCGGGCCGGTTCGTTGGGGCGAAGGCGGCGGAAAAGCTCCAGGACCGCGTCTTCACCGGAACGGGAGGTATCCCTTTCCAACGTTGCCGCTATGGCATTGTCAACGCTCCAGACCCACACTTTGGTCATGCCAAGTTCGAAAAGCTGCTCCAGGTGTTCCTTCGTCAGCCGGTCGTTGCGCCGGATCAGGACCTGCCCTTCCTTGTCAAGAACCGCTTCGGCAAGGAGGCGGCCCCTGGCCTCTTCGTGGAGTTCCACCAGGTCGATCTGCTCGGGTGCAGCCCCGAACAGCTTCAGGATCTCTTCGTCGCTCGTGGCCCCGAAGGCTTTTAGGAGCATCGTAACGGGGATTTTCTTCCGGTTGTCGATGTTCACGGACAACACGTCCCCGGGTGTCAAGTCGAATTCGAGCCAGGCCCCCCTGTCGGGGATTACCTTGGCGGCATAGGACTCTCCTCCTGGAACGGTGGTATCCGCGCTGAAGTAAACACCGGCTGATCGGGCCAACTGGTTGACGACCACGCGCTCGGTCCCGTTGACGATAAAGGTCCCCCGGTCCGTCATGACGGGAAAATCTCCGAGGTAAATCTCTTCTTCCTTGATTTCGCCGTTCTTACGGTTCACCAGCCGGATCGTCGCACGCACAGGCATGGACCATGTCAGGTCCCGCTGGCGTGCCTCTTCCTCCATGATCGGGGATTCGTCCACGAAATAGCGAACGAACTCGAGCGCGAAGGATCCGTCGTAGCTCTCGATGGGAAAAATCTCCGCCAGGATTTCCTGGAGGCCTTGGACCTCGCGGGAATCCGCCTCTGTTTCGGCCTGGAAAAACCATCGGTAGGAATTCCTCTGGACCTCGACAAGATCGGGTAGATCAATGAGATCCTTGGCTCTCCCAAAAATACGGCGCTGAATGTGCTTTTTCGAGGGGGCAAAAACTGTCATGGGAGTTACGACCTCCCTTAAGGGGTTTATGGGGACAATCCTAGAGGTGACGAAGGGGCATAATAGCAAAAAGGCCGCGCAATGTCAACAGACAGGCACGACCTGACGTAAAACTTCTTCCAATTTTTATGGTGTCGAGGGGGGGAGTTGAACCCCCACAGGCTAATGCCCACTAGAGCCTGAGTCTAGCGCGTCTACCAATTCCGCCACCCCGACATCTAAACCAACAAACGGGATTTTAGCAACCCGCTCCCTTTTTGGCAAGGGCCCTTCTCTATTCGGGCATGTAAGATCCGCCGGAAGCCCTCTTGAGCCGATCCCTGAGAGCGAGCCCAACCCTGGCTTCCCCCGGCCAATCGGCCACGATCACGCAGGCTCCGGATCTTTCCAGTTCCCGCAAGGCGGAAAATAGCCCACGGGCGTAGGATTCAACATCGGGGAAGAGGTGAACGAAAGCAAAAGAGGCACCGGGGGAACGGATTCCCACGTAGGCCCTTTGGGAGGGATCCCAAGTTTCGACCTTTTCCCATACCGATTCGTCTTCCCGTAGAAAAAGGGGCACCCGCGGCGCATAATGCCGGTACCGGGTGCCGGGGGAACGGCGGTCAACCGCCTCCTCTGCACCGGGCAGGATGGGGCGGTACCCCAGGAATTCCTCCAGGGCTTCGATCGAAACACCACCCGGGCGCAGCAATGCCGCCTTTTCCCCCGTGATGTCAAGTACCGTCGATTCAACCCCCACCTGTGTGGGTCCCCCGTCAAGGATCATTTCCACCCGGTCGCCCAGGTCTTCTTCCACTGCCCGGGCATCCGTTGGACTTGGCCGCCCGCTCAGGTTCGCGCTGGGCGCTGCCACAGGCACTCCCGCCAGGCGGATCAATTCAAGGGCCACGGGCTGGGCTGGCATTCTCACAGCCACGGTCGAAAGCCCTGCGGTAACGGAGGTGGGTACGACAGGGCAGGCAGGCATGACAAGCGTCAGCGGCCCCGGCCAGAATCGTTCCATGAGGAGGTGCCCCAACTCCGACACGAAGGCGACCCTCTTCGCCCCGGAAGCTTCTGCCACGTGAACGATAAGGGGATTATCGGCGGGTCTTCCCTTTGCTTCAAAGATCCGCAGCACGGCTTTCCCGTCGAGGGCATTCGCCCCCAGGCCGTATACCGTCTCCGTAGGGAAAACGACAAGGCCTCCCTCTCTCAGAACCGTTGCAGCTTCCCGCAATGCTTCATCGGAAACCCCAAGCCGGACGTCCAAAATCTTTGCCCTCATGAAACGGGCCCCCCTTCTCCGAAGCGGCTGAGGAAGGACTCGCGGAATTCGGGGAATCGTCCTGCCAGGATCGCCAGCCTGGCCTGCTTCATGAGGTGCACGAGAAAATGGAGGTTATGCCACGAACAGAGCCTTGCTGCCAATATCTCGCCCGCCTTGTAGAGGTGCCTTAGATAAGCTCTGGTGAAACGGCGGCAGACCATGCAGTCGCACTCGGGGTCGATAGGACCGAAATCACGGGCGAAGGACGCATTCTTGAGGTTAAGGCGCCCTCCGGAAAAGAACACGGTGCCGTTCCTGCCCGTTCGCGTTGGCAGGACGCAGTCGAACATGTCGATCCCCCTCGTTACTCCCTCGACCAGGTTTGAAGGCAGCCCGACCCCCATCAGGTAGCGGGGGCGGTCCATCGGCAGGACCGGGTTCAATACATCCAGGATCCGGTACATTTCCGCGTGGGGTTCGCCAACCGAGAGGCCCCCGATTGCATAACCGTCAAAACCGATCCCCATAAGGGCCTCGGCCGACCGGAGGCGTTGGCTTTCAAAAACGGATCCCTGCACGATGCCGAACAGGGCCTGGTCCCCCCTCCCGTGGACTGCCTTGCATCGCTGGGCCCACCGGGTCGTCCTGAGTACAGCTTCCATGGAGGCTGCTTCGGAAGAGGGGTAGGGAACGCACTCGTCGAAACACATGGCGATGTCGCTTCCCAGCTCTTCCTGGACTGAAACCGACCTTTCCGGGGTCATGAAATGGGAGGAGCCGTCCAGGTGGGAGCGAAATGTCACCCCCTCGTCAGTCACCTTTCGGAGGTCGGAAAGCGAAAAAACCTGGAACCCCCCGCTGTCGGTCAGGATGGCTCCGTCCCAGTCCATGAACCGGTGAAGCCCACCCGCTTCCCTGATAAGGCCTGACCCTGGCCTGAGGTAGAGATGGTAGGTGTTCGAGAGGATGATTTGTGAACCCATTCCCGCCAGTTCGTCAGGAGTCATGGCCTTGACCGTCGCCTGGGTCCCTACCGGCATAAAAACCGGGGTTTCGATGATCCCATGGGGAGTGACCAAGGTCCCTGCCCTCGCCCCTGTCACCTCGCAACGCGCTTCAAGACGGAATTCAAACATCTCCTGCCTCCCATCCGAAAAGCCGGGCAGCATTTTGCCAGACATCCTCGGCAAGTTCTGCGACTGGGATTTTTCGTGCTGCCGCGATCGTTTCGTAGACAGCTGCGACGTAGGCAGGCTGATTGCTTTTTCCTCTCCACGGCTGGGGAGCCAGGTATGGGGAATCCGTCTCGCAGAGCAGGCGATCCAGAGGAACTTCTGCTGCGACCTCCCTCAGGCCGCTTGAGCGTGGGTAAGTCACGGGACCCGCAAAGGAGATGTAAAAACCGAGATCCAGCGCTTTCGCGGCGTGGCGCCACTCTCCGGCAAAGCAGTGGATCACCCCTCCGCAACGATCCGCATTCTCTTCACGGAGAATTTCCAGGGCCTCGTCGTAAGCCTCCCTGACATGGACAACCAGAGGCTTGTCCAACTTTACGGCCAAGTCGATGTGTTGACGGAAACACTCCCCCTGCACTTCCCTGGGAGAATGGTCATAATAAAAATCCAGGCCCGTTTCCCCGATGGCCACAACCCGGCCATCCAGGGCCCAGATCGCGAGGCTCCCGGGTATTTCTCCCCCGGGGCAGGCCTTGGCATCATGGGGGTGAATCCCCACCGCGGCAAAAACTCCTTCGCCAGCGTGCTTTTTTGCCAGGTTGACGGCTTCACCGCTTGATGGCTCGTCAAATCCTGCAACGAGGAGGCGCAGGACCCCTGCCTCACGGGCAGAGCGCAGGATTGTTTCCAGGGTGGCGGAAAGGTCCTTCATGTTGAGATGGCAATGGCTGTCGACTAGTCGCATCAAGTCCTCCAAAAATGCATCGCGGGCCTGTTGCTGCCCGCGATGTCCAGGCCGTATCCCCAGGGGGAGATCGTTCAGCGGAGGCAGACGGTCAGTGAATCCGGCTGCCGGGAGTGATCTTTCGGTCGAGCGTCAGGAGGGCAAGTTCCTTCCCGTCCGGGCTCTCCGCCGCAAGGAGCATGCCGTTGCTGACGACGCCCCTGAGCTTTGCCGGTTTCAGGTTGCAGATGACGACAATCTCCCGGCCAACGAGATCTTCAGGCGCGTAAAACTCGCGGATGCCTGAAACGATGGTCCTTCTCTCGTACCCCAGGTCAAGGTCAAGCTTGTAAAGCTTGTTTGCGTTGGGAACCGGTTCGACGCCCAGGACCCTGGCGGTTCGCAACTCGATCTTACGGAATTCCTCGACGGCAACTTCCGCCTCGTGTTCGCCGGGATCCGGAAGCAGGTTCTTCTTCGCTTCCCGCTCCGCCCTGTCCGCTTCCCAGGCCTTAAGGTCAATGCGGGGAAAGAGGATTTCCTCGCGCTTGATCGAGGTGCCCTCGGGAAGGAAACCCCACGGGTAATCCTCGAAAAGGACACTGTTCGGATCTCCGTCCAGGCCAAGCTGGTCCCACATGCGGCGGGAAGTTCCCGGCATGAAGGGGGCAACGAGGAGCGAAATCTGCACGAGGGCCTGGTACAGGGTCCCTAAAACCGAATCCAGGCGGGGATCGTTGTCCTTCCCGAGTTTCCACGGGGCCGTTTCGTCGATATACTTGTTCATCCTGGAAACGAATGCCCAGATGGTCTTCAGGGCTTCGTCGAAAGCGAACTCCGCCATCTTTTCTGCGACGCTCTCCTTCGTGTCCGAAGCCAACTTGGCCATTTCAAGGTCAAGCGCATCGGCAATGCCGCACCCGTTCACCGTGCATCCCTTGAAACGCTCGATCATTTGCAGGGTCCTGTTCAGCAGGTTCCCCAGGTCGTTTGCCAGGTCGGAATTGAGCCGGCGGACAAGGCCGTTCTCCGAGAAATCCCCATCCAGCCCAAAGGGAACTTCCCTGAGGAGGAAATACCGGAAGGCATCCTGGCCGTAAAGGTCGACCATCTCGAACGGGTCCACCACGTTGCCCCTGGACTTGGACATCTTTTCCCCCTCGACCGTCCACCAGCCGTGAGAAAAGACCTGGCGGGGTGGGTTGACTCCCAGGGCAAGAAGCATGGCAGGCCAGACGACGCAATGGAAACGGATGATATCCTTGCCCACCAGGTGGCGAACCACCGGCCAGAATTTTTTCCATTTCGCCTCGTCATCGGGGTATCCGCAGACCGTCAGGTAGTTGATCAGGGCGTCAAACCAGACGTAGATGACATGGCGTTCGTCTCCCGGGACCGGGATCCCCCATTCCAGCGTCGTTCTCGAAATGGACTGGTCCCTCAGTCCCCCCTTGATGAAACTGACGATCTCGTTGTAGCGGGTACGGGGCAGGATCGCGTCAGGATGCTCCTCGTAGAAGCGCAGGAGAGGTTCCGCGTATTTCGACATCCGGAAAAAGTAGCTCTCCTCGGTCATCCGTTCCAGTGGCCGCTTGCAGTCAGGGCAGGTCTTCCCCTCGCCCATCTGGGCCTCGGGCACATAGGTTTCGCAGGGGACGCAATACCATCCCTCGTAGGTCCCCTTGTAGACATCCCCCTGAGCGATGAGTTTCTCGAAAATTGCCGTAACGACCTTCCCGTGTCGCTCTTCCGTGGTACGGATAAAGTCGTCGTTTGAGATATCGAGTGTTTTCCAGAGTTTCCTGAAATTTTCCACGGTCTGGTCCGCGAGTTGCTGCGCCGTAAGCCCCTTTTGCACGGCAGCCTGCTGGATCTTTTGCCCATGCTCGTCCGTGCCCGTGGCGAAAAGAACGGGTTGCCCCATCATCCGCCGGTAACGGGAAATCACGTCGGCTGCGATCGTCGTGTATGCATGCCCGATATGCGGGACATCGTTGACATAGTAGATGGGGGTCGTGATGTAAAACGGTTCTCTATTCATCTTCTCTTTGCCTCCTCTTCACTTGTTCATCGTCTTTTTGGGATATTGAATCCTCGTTTTCGGAAACCGTTTTGATCAAAAAGTCCTTGGCGCAATTTTTCGAAATACCATAGCGCTCGTGGACCGTTTTGACAACATCCCGTATCGACGAGCCTTTGCTGAGGGCTTGGCGGGCATAGGCCTCCCAGGAACCCGCGCCGGCTTCGCCCGCACTTCTGGGATCTTCCGTTGCCCCTCCAACGACAAGGACCATCTCCCCCTTCATTGGAGACAGGACCCTTTCCGCCAGCTGGTCAAGGCCCATCCTCAGGACTTCCTCGTGAACCTTGCTCAGTTCGCGAACCAGGGCCGCCGGACGGTTTCCCAGGACGAGGGCGCAATCTGACACCTCACCCTGTAGTCGATGGGGTGAAACATAGAAGACGAGGGTGCTGCGGATTTCTCGCAGGAGATGGAGCCTCTTTTGCCGATCGCCCCTGCGCGGGGGAAGAAATCCGGCAAAATGGAACGTATGGGTAGGAAGGCCTGAAAGGACAAGGGCCGGGATGAGTGCCGTGGCACCGGGCAAAACCTCCACGGGGATTCCCGCCCGGATTGCCTCCCCGACAAGGTGGGCTCCAGGATCTGAAATTCCGGGAGTTCCTGCATCCGAAACCAGAGCCACCTTCTTCCCTTCCTGCAGCGCCCTCAGCAAAAGTGGTGCCTTTTCCTTCTCGTTATGCTCGTGGGAGGAAACCAGGGGAACCCGTATCCCGAAGTGGTTTAGAAGGCGCAGGGTTCTCCGCGTATCTTCGCAAGCGACGAGATCCGCTTCTTTCAGCACTCGAATCGCCCTGAGGGTAATGTCTTCGAGGTTCCCGACCGGTGTCGGGACAAGGATCAAAGACATGGCGGAGCCTCCAGGCGATAAGCGGCAAGGAGTTCCGGAGTGTAATCCCCTTGCTTGTCCGTGATGAAAAGCGGCGGGGCGACCACCAGTCCCGGCTTTCCTCCCCTAATGGCGCCCAGGAGGAACGCGGAGGCATCCTTTCCCGGGTTGGGGTGGACAAACCGGATTCGTTTTGGTTCCAGCCCTTCCCCCCTGAAAATGCCCAGGGCTTCCGCAGCGCGACTCGCTCTCAGCACGAGATAAAACCTTCCCTTGGGCTTCAACAGGAAACTCGCTGCCCGAGCCACGTCAGAAAGGTTACAGGCGGTCCCATGGCGGGCCACGGCCTTGATCGAATTGGGGCTGACACGGCTTTTCCCGGGATCGTTGTAAGGGGGGTTCATGAGAACCACGTCAAAGGATCCTGCCGGGTAAAGGTTCCTGATTTCCTTCAGGTCCCCGTGGGTAAACGCCGTGCGGTCATCAAGACCATTAGCCCTGGCGTTCTCCAGGGCCATTTCTGCGAGGTCCTCGCAGATCTCGAGGCCATCCAACCTGGAAACTTGCGGGTATTTCCGGGCAAGAATGAGCAGGACCGCTCCGTGGGCACATCCCAATTCCAGGACTCTTTCGCCCTTTCTCAACCTGACTGCAGCCGAGAGCAGCACCGTGTCCACGGAGACTCGGGGCCCATCCTCGGGCTGGAGGAGGCTCAATTCGCCGTACAGGATATCGTCGCGCGTCGTTCTGCTCATGTCCAATCCTCCATGCGAACCCCGACAACCTGGGATAATCCGGGCTCTGAGAGCGTGACTCCATAGAGGACATCCGCTTTTTCCATGGTCGTCCTCCGGTGGGTCATGGCGAGGATCTGCAGGTCCCGGGCATATTCCCCTGCGAGGTCTACGTAACGCCGAAGGTTGACCTCATCAAGTGCTGCATCCGCTTCATCCAGGATCGCGATGGGAACACGGGCTTCTTCCATGGCTGCGAACAGGAGGGCAATCGCCGTGAGGGACTGTTCCCCGCCAGAAAGCTGGGCCAATCCCTGGGGACGCTTCCCTGGTGGCCGGGCCGTCACGTCTACACCCGCCTCCCAGCCCCCTCCCTCGCCTTCGATTTCCAGGTGGGCCTCCCCACCACCGAAGAGACGCTGGAAAAGGGCATCGAAACGACGATCAATCCCTTCCATAGCCATACTGAACACTCGTGAAGCCTGGCTATCGGTGTCCGCGATAAATCCCTGGAGGGTGTTAATGCCTTCTCGCACGTCGGCGCACTGTTCCGATAGGAAAGCCGTGCGCTCCCTGAGCGACTCTTCCTCTGAAAGGACGCCTATCTCCACATCCCCCATGGCTCGAAGGGTTTTCTCGGCAGCCCGCATCGCCCGTTTCACATCCTCCAAATCAGCCTCCCCACCAGCACCTTTGCCTGGATACGGGAACTTTTCTTCCCATTCCCCCACGAGTTCCGCCAGGCTGTTTCCAGCTTCAAGGAGTTCCCGCTCCAGTTCCCCGAAACGGGTCCGGCAACGTCGGAAGGCTTCCTGCGCCCTTCCTTCCCGGGCCACGACGCGAACAAGATCCTTCCTGTCCTTCCGGGCTCGAACGGAAAGGTCGCTTTCACGCTTCCTTATCTCCCTTCCTTTTTCCCAGAAGGAGAGATAACGCTTTCCCAGGTCAGACAAATCCACAAGAAGTTTTTCAAGTGTCTGTCCACGCCTTGCGATTTCCTCGTCAGAGATTTTCAGGACCTCAAGGACACCCCTTTTTTCCTTCTCGACCCTTCCCAGCAGCTCCAGGGCCCCCCGTTGCCTTTCCTCTGAAAGGAGGACATCAGTTTCAAGGTTCGAGATATTGTCCTCCGGGATTTGATCCTCAATGACCCCCTCCATTGAACTCAGGAGGTTTACCGTCTTTTTTCGTTCGAGGAAAATTTCCCCAAATGACCGCCCCGCTCCCGAAAGGGCTTCCAAGGTCTTCGTTACGGTTTCCTGCAGGCGTAAAAGTTCCCGATCGATCCGGCTTTTTTCCCCTTTCAGCAGACGGAGGGTTTCCTCCGCTTCCCTTCTTTTGTCGAAGAGTTCCTCTTTCTCGGCCGCCGTCCTGATCTCCAGGCTTTCAGCTTCGGAGAGGATGGACTGAAGGTTATCGGCCTCGGCATGCGCTTCTTCCAGCGAGGCTTCAATTTGTTTCCTGCGCCGGCGCAGTTCGATGACTCCCGAACCGCCCTTCTGGCTTCCTCCGCTAACGGACCCGCCAGGCATAAAGACATCGCCGTCCAACGTGACGACAGCAAGCCTTGGGTGGCATCTAACGAGACGGGCCGCCGTATCGTAGTCCTCCACAAGGAGGAGGTCCCCTAAAAGGTGCTCCATGGCTTTTTTCCACTTTTCAACAATCCCGAGAAGGTCGATTGCCCAACCTAGGACACCCTGCTCGTTTTTCGGTTCAACTTCCCGAACCGGCCTCAAGGGGCGGCATCGTTCCAGGGGGAGGAATGTAGCCCGGCCGGCACTTGCCTGCCGGAGCCTATCGATGCAGAGACGAGCCTCGTCCATGTCCTTTACCAAGAGCCAGAACTGCCTTGCCCCCAGGAAGGACTCGAGGGCCTTTTCAAAACGGGGGGGGCACTCGAACGCCTCGATGACGGGAAGAGGAGAAACCGAAATCCGGCCCAGCCTTGCCGCGGCCATGAGAAACTGGACTGGGCGCGGGTAGACCTGCCCGTCCATTTTTTGGCTTAAGTTTTCCAACTCCGAAGCAAGCTGGTTTGCCTGCTTCCGATGCCTCGCAATATCGGCAGCACTTTTCTGGGAGGCAGCAAAGGCAGCCGAGTGGGACTCGATTGCCGCCTCGCATTGATTTCGGGTTTCCGCGGCTGAACGCTCGGCTTCAGCCAAAGCCTCTCCCAGACGCAAAGCCTCCGAGCCCGCCTTCCGCCTTTCTTCGATAAGGACCCCGTAGTGACGGCCCAAACCCTCCAGGCGAACCTTTAACGACTCTGTTGCGGAATCCTGCTCAGCTTTTTTACGAGAAATGGCCTTTAGGTCGTTTTTTTGCCTTTCAACTTCTTCCTGGCGCTGCAGCCTTGCCTGCCTGGCTGCCCTCGCAGCCGAACGCCTTTCGGAAAGTTCAGCTTCAAGGGATTCCGCCAGCTCCCGCTGTGTCCTCTCCTCCCTTTCCAGGTCCAGCAGGGTATCTCTTTTTCGCAGGAACTCAGCTTGCGCCCCCTTGAGTTGGTCCCTGTCCCTCCTGAGGACCGAAGCGAGAGAAGCCGCCTGTCGAAGCACTCCCTGCAGGGCTTGGAAAACAACGTTTCCTTCTTCCCGGCAAGACTCCATTTCGTTCTGGATAATGGCAAGACTCCGCTCGAGAAGGTCTCTCCTGCGGGTCCAGCCCGCGCTCCAAAAAGCGTGTGTCGCCTGTTCCCGATCCAGCAGGGAGCAGCGGTCCCGGAGAGATTCGAGGGCAGATTCCGAGCGCTCCCTGCGCAACCAGTAAAACACTCGCCTATGGTCTTCCAGGGTCGTGAGAACAGCCTTGGCCTTCCTTGCCTTTTCGACCATCGGAGCAATTTCATCGCGACGGGAGCAAAGCTCCGACAGAAGGGTTGCCAAGCGGAGCAACTCTTCTTCTGCCCGCTTAAGGCGATCAACCGCTTCCTCGCGCTTCCTGCGGTAAAGGTCTATGCCGAAGAGCCCCTCGAGGAGCATTCTCCTCTGAAGAGGCTTTTGCTGGATGATTTCGGAGATCTCGCCCTGCCCAATGAAGGCGAAACGGACACCCTCCAGCCCCCAGTCCCTCTTGACCTGCTCCAGGTCCTGGAGACGCACGCGGTTTCCGTTGACCGTGACAGAAGCCGCCCCTTCCCGATCCACCTTCCTCCGGATCAGGCATCCGTCCTTGCCTGCGAGAAACCTCACGGCCACTTCCGTCTCCCTGCACGAGGGGACACTTGCGCTACCCTGGAAAAGAAGATCTGCCTGCCGGGAAATCCTCAGGTCCGATGGAGCCCCTTCCCCAAGAACCCAGCGCATGGCATCCAGCAGGTTGCTCTTGCCGCTCCCGTTGGGCCCGACGATACAGGTCAAGCCCGGTGAGAGGGCGAGGTCATGGTCACCCCCGAAGCTCTTGAATCCCTTAAGTTGAAGCTGGGCGATATACATTGACCTTGTGTTCCGCCTGCGCCAGGGATCCCTGGAAATCTAGGCGGAATTTCTCCCACGGAAATCCGGGCATTTCCCTGAGGAAGATTTTTCTCTCGAATTCCTCCTCCCAGGCTTCGATATAATTTTCAACGATGTGCCGGGCCACTGCGGGATAAAGCTCGAGAATCAAGGCCTCTGCTTTTCCTGAGCGGCACACCTTTCTCAGGAACCGCTTGATAGAGAGGGAAACCGTGTCCTCCTTGAGGACCCAGCCGTTCCCCGAACAGAACGGGCAACTACGCGTGAAGGTCCCCTTGAGGTCCCCCCGGGCCCGTTTGCGCGTGATCTCCACAAGACCGAGCTGGGTCACCCCGTAGACCCGGGCCTTGCAGCGATCATGCCTGAATAGTTCCTCAAGCCGCTGCAGGAGGGCGTTCTTGTCTTCCTCGTATTCCATGTCGATAAAGTCGACAACCACGATGCCGCCGATTGACCTCAGGCGCAGAACCCGGTAGATCGACTCCGCAGCCTCTAGATTCGTCTTAAGGACTGTTTCCCGGAGGTTCGTCACCCCGACGTACTTTCCGGTGTTCACGTCGATGACTGTCAGGGCCTCCGCCTGGTCAACTACAAGGGTCCCTCCCGAGGGCAGCCAAACCTTGCGTTCCAATGCGGCGGCCAATTCCTTCTCGATGCCGTAAAACTCGAAGATCGGAACGGATCCCGCGTAAAGTTCAACCTGGGGGGGCCGCTCGGAAAAGAAATCGTGGACGTAAGCGGCTACTTTTTCGTATTCTTCGGGACAGTCGACGACAATCTCGGAAACATCACCGTTCAGTTCGTCCCTCAGGATTCGTCCCACCAGTCCTATATCCCTGTACAACAGGGAAGGAGCCGGCTGGCTTTCCGCCAGGGAAGAAATCTCCTGCCAAAGTTCCAGTAGCATCGCCAGGTCACCTTGGAGAGCTTCCGCGGAAACTCCCTCGGCCACAGTCCTGACGATGACCCCGAACCCAGTCGGCCGGAGAGCACGGGCAATCTGCCTGAGGCGCTTTCGCTCCCCCTCGTCAAGAATCCGCTTGGACACGCCCGTTTCGTTTCCCCCCGGGACCAAAACCAGGAAGCGGCCAGGCAGGGAAACCCGGGCCGAGACCCTGGCCCCTTTCCCCTTGCGTGCTGCCTTCACGACCTGTACGACAACCTCCGCGTTGGCCCGTATGTCTACTCCGCGGGCATCCTCAAGGTAAAGGAAGGCATTCCGCCCATCCCCCAGGCTCACGAACGATGCGTTCATGCCGGGGAGGACACTGTCCACCCTCGCCTTGAATATTTCTCCTGCTTTTTGCGTTTCCCACATCCGCTCGCAAAAGATCTCCGCTACGCGCCCTTCTTCCAGGATCGCCAGGCGCATTTCTTCCGAATCAAGCACATTTGCGATAATCTGTCTTTCTATCGTCATCCCGTCACTCCCCAGGCTAAACGAGAGGCTTTACGATGTTCTCTTCCCAAGCACCAACTGCCGTTCTCAGGATCAACAGGTCCTGCCACCCCTCCACGAGGCCCGCAGCCCTTAAGGCCTTTACAAAGAGCCCTGGCCCGAAGCGATCCGGCTGGGCAAGGACTACCCTGGTCGAGTCACCCTCCATCTCCAGGACGTGGAGTACTTTTTCTTCATGCAGGAAGGGTTCAATGGCCCCGGTCATCTCGTCTATACCGGGAGCAAGCCCCCTGAAAAAGATCCGGTACTCTCCGACCCTGCAGAGACGGCTTAGGAGAGGCCCTTCAACGGGTTCCGCGCGAATGATTCCAAAACCCCTCGGCATGGATCCCTGCCAGGCCTCAAGCATTCCTTCACCCCAATTGCCCACCCAGATTTCGGCAGGTTCCGCCAGGGCAGGAACACCCACCGGCAGAGCCGGCCCGAGACTTATCTTCGGATGCGGGGAGAAACCTTCCGTCTGGAGGATTTCCATTCCCGCCCTCCGGGCGGAGCGGGCTATAAGGGGGGGCATTTCCACATGGGGAACAAAGGCAGCCAATCCCCTCTTGGAAAAGAGGAAGCGGACCCGGCTCATCGATTGGCCTCCCCATCAAGGCGGGAACACTCCGACGGCAAGAAGCCGCAGGCCTGGCACCGTCCGGTTCGGCAATCAGGTGTCGTTGTTGCGGAAAACGCCTTTTCCCTTTCACGCCAGAGGAAATCACGGCTCACTCCAGTATCGATATGGTCCCATGGAAAAGATTCGCGCTCGTGACGGCTTCGGTTGGCGTAAGCCCCTGGATCCAGTCCCTCTGATTCAAAAGCCTGCATCCAGGTGTCGAAACGGAACGTTTCCGTCCAACCGTCAAAACGGCATCCGCTTCTCCAGGCCTTCTCTATCACATCCGCAAGGCGGCGATCCCCCCTCGCGAAAACAGCTTCGACATATCCCTGTCGCGGATCGTGGTAATTCATCGAGATCCGTGGATTCCCAAGTTTCCCCTTAAGCCACCGGCAACGGGATTCGGTTTCCAGGAAAGGTAGTTGAGGTTCCCACTGGAACGGCGTGTGCGGTTTCGGGATGAATCCGTTGACTGAAACGGATACCTCGGCTCTTCGGTGACGTCTCCTCAGGATTCCGAAAGCTTCCCTGCAAATGTCCAGGATCCCCTGCAGGTCGGCCTCCGTTTCCGTCGGGAGACCCACCATGAAATAAAGCTTCACCCTGTCCCAGCCGTGCTCGCTGAGCGCTTCCAGGGTCTCGCGGATATTTTCCTCGTCTATCCCCTTGTTTATGACATCCCGCAAGTGTTGGCTTCCGGCTTCCGGGGCAAAGGTCAACCCGCCTCTCTTAACCGTTTCCAGGCTTGCCGCCAGTTCAACGGAGGAGGCATCCATCCGCAGGCTCGGGAGGCTCAGCTTGATCCCCGGAGTCTTGAACTCGCCGGAAAGGGTTTGGAGTACGGGAACCAGGCCCGTGTAATCACAGGAGGACAGCGACACCAGCCCGACCTCTTCCCATCCGGTCTTTCTAAGCAAATCCCTGGCGATGCCGACGACCTTTTCGGGGCTTCGTTCCCGGACCGGCCGATAAATCATGCCCGCCTGGCAGAACCGGCAACCCCTTGAGCAACCGCGAAAGACCTCCACCGGGACCCTGTCGTGGACAATCCCGGTATCTGGAACGATTAGGGAAGACGGAGCAAACGCGGTGTCCATATCGTGGACAAACTGGCGCTTAACCGGCAGTTGTTGCCTTGACTTGATCTCGACGCCCCTTTCGGAGTATTCGCACGTTGAAAAAGCCGGAACGTAAATGCCGGGCAAGCCCGATAGGCAGGAAAGGCGCTCTTCCCTGCGGCAGCCGCGGGTCTCGGCCATCACTCTCAGGACTGAAGGCAAAAGCTCTTCACCGTCACCCAGGCAGAAGAAGTCGATAAAAGGGGCCAAGGGTTCGGGGGCAAGGGCTCCCGGGCCTCCGGCCATGACCAGGGGGTCTCCCTCGCGACGATCCTCCGACCTGATTGGGATGCCTCCGAGGTCCAGCATAGTCAGGATGTTCGTCGCGGTCAGCTCGTACTGGAGCGTGAACCCCACCGCGTCAAATCTTCCAAGGGGGGTGCCCGATTCGAGGGATGCCAGGGGCAAACCCTCTGAGCGCAGGGACGCCTCCATGTCGATCCAGGGACAGTAGGCCCTCTCCGCCACAACCCCTTCAAGGGAATTCGCCAGGGAATAGAGAATCTGGAACCCCAGGAAACTCATCCCGACCTCGTAAGTATCGGGAAAAGCCAGGCAGAGTCGTACTGCTGGATTCTCGTTCCCGCCAGTTTTATCGATCGCGCCCCATTCCTGCCCAATGTACCGCGACGGGTGCTTGACCGTCGCCAGGAGAGGCCACAACGTACTGTCCAGTTCAAAAGGCCGTTCCATTTTTTTATTCACCTCAAGAATCATCATCTGGCCGCGGGTTTTCGACGAAAACGCTCTGGACAAGCCCCAAGGCAATCCCGAGCGAAAGAAGGGAGCTTCCACCGTAGCTCAGGAAAGGCAGCGGAAGTCCCGTTACGGGGGCAAGCCCCATGCTCATTGCCATGCCTTCCAGTACCTGGAACCAGATCCAGCCCGCGATGGAGGCGACAAGGACTTTGCCGCGGAGATCCCTGGATTTGACTCCGGCAGCGATGATACGCCAGAGCAAGAGAGAGAAGAGGGCCAAAAGGACAATGCCGCCCAGGAAGCCAAACTCCTCCGCAAAAACGCTAAAAATGAAATCCGTGTGGGGCTCCGGGAGAAAACCCAGCTTGCTCTGTGTTCCCATCAGGAATCCCTTGCCGACCAAGCGTCCCGAACCCACGGCAATCCTGGACTGGATCACGTTGTAACCCGCCCCGAGAGGATCGACATAGGGATTCAAAAAAACCATGAGTCGCAGGCGCTGGTAGGTCTTGAGAAAATGCCAGGCGAACGGCATGGCCAAAAGGGCCGCACCACAAAGCCCAACCAGGTAGCCTACTGGTGTCCCTGCTGCGTATAGGGCCGTAAGGATCATGACTGAAAGCACAATGGCGCTTCCTAGGTCAGGCTGGGCCAGGACGAGGACGAGGCTCACCCCCCCCAGCGCCAGGACGCCTGCCAGGTCTCTCGGCCCCTTCACCGGGTGCCTGCAAAGATGCTTGGCCAGCAGAAGGGCCAGGGCAACCTTGGTAACCTCGGAAGGCTGAAGTCGAATTCCCGCAAAACCGATCCAGCTTTGGGAACCCCTGACGACATGTCCCAGGACCAGCACGATCACCAGGAGAATCAACGCGATTCCATAAAGCCGGTAGGCCAACTCAAGCAGGCGCACGTAACCGATCCGCAAAACCACCGCATAAGCTGAGAACGAGACAAGTCCCCAGGTTGCCTGCCTGACAACGAAAGCCCCGGCGTTTTTCTCCATGCCGAGGCTGGCGCTGAAGATCGAAAAAAGACCGATGAGGAAAAGGGCCACGGTCGCAAACAACAGATTGCGGTCAGACGAAACGAACAGCAGCCGTAGGATATTCCCCTTCTCCTCCCGCAGTTTCATGCAGGCTCCGCCCTGCGCTCCGCTCTCCTCTTGACGTTCTTGACGGGGATGTTCGCCACAAGCGCCACGGAACGCTCTTCTTTCGAAAAATCGAGCTCGATCTTGTCTTCCTCGATATCGAGATAATTGCTGATGACACCGATAAGGTCCCTACGGAGATTTTCCATCATCTCCGGGGAAATGTCCGTGCGGTCATGGATCAGGACTAGCTGAAGACGTTTCTTTGCCGTGTCCTTCGACTTTTCCTTTTTGATCATCTGGAACAGCCGGGCAAGGAAGTTCATGACATACACCTCCTAAAGGCCAAGGGCTTTCCGGAGAAAACCGAAAAAGCCTTTCTGATCGGAAGCCTCCAGGTCGAGGAGGGGTACTTCTTCACCGAGTATGCGGCGGGCTACGTTGGAGAAGGCCCGGGCAGCTATGGATTCGTCTCCGAGCGTCAGGGGCTCTCCCTTGTTCGTCGAGACGACGACGGCTGTGTCGTCCGGTATGACTCCGATCAGGTCAATCGCCAGGATATCGAGGACATCCTTGACGTCGATCATGTCTCCGGACTTGACCATTGCAGGTCGCAGGCGGTTGAGGACCAGCCTTATCGGGGACTTCGACATGGATTCCAGCATGCCGATGATTCGATCCGCATCGCGGACGGCAGAAACCTCCGGGGTCGTCACGACGATGGCCTCGTCGGCACCGATTGCAGCGTTGCGGAACCCTTGCTCTATGCCCGCGGGGCTATCGATGAGCGTGATATCGAAGTTTTCCCTGAGTTCGTCGCAGAGTTTCAACATCTGGTCGGGGCTTACCGCATCCTTGGTTCGCGTCTGGGCGGCAGGAAGCAGAAAAAGGTTTTCCACCCGCTTGTCCCGGACCATGGCCTTCTGCAGCTTACAGGCGCCTTCTACAACATCCACAAGGTTGAAAACGATCCTGTTTTCAAGCCCCAAAACGACGTCCAGGTTTCTCAACCCGATATCCCCGTCAACAGCCGCGGTCTTGTAGCCTGCCTTGGCTAGGGCAACGGCCAGGTTTGCCGTCGTTGTCGTCTTGCCGACCCCGCCTTTCCCCGATGTCACGACGATAATTCTCGGATCCATAAAGCCCCCTCCTCCTCGTTCAAACTATGATCAAGGCAATTCCTTTGCAATGAGCGTGTCTCCCTCCACTGCGAAAAGAACGCTCTTCCCGTACCAGGGAGACGCACTGTCAAAAGTGCTGAAAAGGCGGCCGATCCTGACCTGCGTCGCTTCGAAGGACTTGGCTATGACCCTGGAGGAAATGTTGCCTTCCGCCCCGGCGTGAACCAATCCCTGCAACCTGCCCCAAACGACGATGTTCCCTGCTGAAACCACTTCGGCCCCATCATTTACCTGTCCGACGACGAAGACATCGCCAGGGTGCTCCACTTTCTGCCCTGACCGGAGAGACCTCTCCACAAGAAGCGTCTGGAAAGACCTGGCGTGCCTGATTTCGGGTACCGGAGCCATGGGCTCTCCGACCGCAAGTCCTGCCGTTCGAAGCAAGCCCAGCCCCTCGTTGTCGAAGCTGATCCATGAGAGGAGGTTCAGCCCGTGTTTCCAGACTATGTCGGTCAGCAACCGTCCGATAAAATCACTGGAGAGAGGCCTTCCCTGGAGATCAAGAACAACACGGCCCCCTTCAAGGAGGTGCTGCGCTTCTTCGACCGTTTTTTCCAGCCCGGACCAGACGTCGGAATCGGGGATCCCTTCAGGAACGACAAGGCGAAGATGGCCTGCGCCTCCCTTTAAGGTGACAGCAGCCTTTTCCCTTTCGACTTCCATCTCCTCCACCCCCCTCTTTCAGCGCTCGACACCCACAAGATAAGCCAAAACCTGGCCGACAAGAGGAGCGGCTACCGAGCTCCCATGTCCGCCTCCCTCGACCAGCGCGACCGCAACGTATCGTGGGTTATCTGAAGGAGCATACCCCACAAACCATGCGTGGTCATCCCCATGTGGGTTTTGGGCTGTGCCCGTCTTGCCGGTAACGGACACCCCGTAAACACCTGAAGCCCTGCCCGTCCCTGATTTGACGACTTCCTCCATCCCCTTCCGAACCCAGCCGAGGGCTTCTTTGGGCAGGTGGAGATCGGTCCCCTGGGGGTGTTCTCCCGCAGAAAGATGCGGCACAACGAGGGTCCCTCCGTTAGCGAGGGCAGCATAAACCCGGGCCAGTTGCAGCGGGGTCATGAGAAGAAATCCCTGGCCTATGGAATAGTTGACCGTATCCCCATGGAACCAGGATTCGGAAAAACGTCTTTTCTTCCACTCCCGTCCTGCAAGGTTTCCGCGGGATTCACCGGGAAGGTCGATCCCAGTCACCTGACCCACTCCCAGCCGACTGGACCACTCGATCAGTCGATCAGCTCCAAGCCAGAGCCCAACCTGGTAGAAGTATACATCACAAGAATCCTTAAGAGCCGTGACAAGGCTCACTGTCCCATGTCCGCTCCGCTTCCAGCAGCGAAAAATTCGGTTTCCGACCTTTAATTGCCCCGGGCAATAAACTGTCGTGTGCGGCGTCACGACTTTCTCTACAAGCGCGGCCAATGCGGGCACGGCCTTGAAGGTCGACCCGGGCGGGTAAGCCCCGCTGATCGCCCTGTTCATCATCGGCCGGTCCGGATCCTTGAGCAGGCGCCCCCACTCCCCTGCTGACACCCCCCAGGTCAGGGGGTTCGGGTCATAGGAGGGTGCCGAATAGAGCACCTTGACTCCCCCGTCCTTGATATCCATGGCAACGATGACACCTTTCTTGCCCACGAGGAGTTGCTGTGCCTCCCTCTGGGCACCCAGGTCAAGGGTTAGCCTGAGGTCCTGCCCTTTGGTTGGAGGAATCCGGCTCAAGCTCCGCCGTCTTCTGCCCACCGCATCCACCTCGACCGCTTCTTCCGCTGCCAGTCCTCTCAGTATCCCCTCGTGCACGAGTTCGATTCCGGTTTTTCCAATAAGATCTCCCACCATGTACTTCTCCTCGGCACGGAACGAAATTTCGTCCTTTGTCACTTCGCCGACATAGCCTACGACGTGGGCAGTCAGGGCACCAGCGGGGTAAACTCTTCTGAAAACAGGCGTTGGGGAAAGGCATTTTGGGAAAAAGGGGTCCGAAACGAGGCTTGCAACCTGCCCAAGCGTCAGGTTGGATGCGACGGTAACCGGTCGGTAGGGAGCCCAGTATTGCTTCCTTATGCTTTCTCCGAGCCTCTCTGCTGTCGCAGGGATACCCTGCTTCTGTAGAGCAGCCGCGACTTCGCCGAGGACCTTGGCTTCCTTCAGGTCCGGAGGGTAGCCAACGATGTCGAAGGTCCTTACGCTAACGGCCAAGGGGGCTCCATGGACATCCGTTATCTCCCCCCTTGGGCTTGAAGTCCTGATCACGCGAATCTTGTTCTGCTTCGAAAGGGACGAATAATGTTCACCCCTCAAGACCTGGAAGAAAAGAAGAGACAGGGCAAGTCCCAGAAGGGAATAGGCCATGAAAACCCGCAAGTGGCTCAAACGGAGGTTCAGCTGGGAACGGCGTCCAATTTCCCTAGTCATGGTGGGTTCGGCCGCGGCGGATGAACAGGGCAGTCAAGCCAAGGACGCAGGCAAGGGCCATCCCCTGCTGGGAAACGAGCGGTGAAGACAACCCGAAACCGTGTCCGGAAAGCAGGACCGGAAGGAAAGAGGACAGCCCATGGGCGACAATCGCCCAGGCAAAGAACAGTGCGGGGTTGCCTCTACGGCCCGGGGAAAGACGCGACCAGGCCCAAGCGCTGATAGCGACTACAAGGACATAGGCACTCGAGGTCACCCCCGGAAGCGCCGTCCATCTCAAGTCCCAAAAGAGACCCGTCGCAAAAGCCGGGATGAAAAGAGACGTCGCGTCCTCGCATCGGAAGATCGCGACCCAGACCAGGGCAAGAACCGTAAAATCCGGAACAACGGCCGTCCCGGCAAAAACGACCTGCAGGAGATCCCGGGCAAGGAGAGAAAACCAAAGAATAGCCATTAAGGTTTCCCCCCGGAGATGACCTTGACCTTGTAAAGCCTTGAGAGATCCGCATTGAGGGTCAACTTGTAAAGGCGATACCCGCCGATCTCCGACCCGGCTCCTGACACCTTGCCGATTGGGATTCCCGGTGGCAATTGTTCAGAAACAAGGGCCGTGCTGACATTCATCCCTATCCTGAGATCCTTTTCAGCAGGAACGTACAGCAACCAGACGTTCCCGTCCCCTTCCCCGTTCAGGACGCCTAGGTCCCGGGTTTCCTCAACCACGACGGGAATGTAGAGGGATGAGGAGGTCAAAAGCTCGATCCACGCCGAGTTGGATTCAACCTTGGACACCTTGCCCACAAGTGCCCCGTCCTGTGTTGCGCCCATACCGGGGCGGATCCCGTCCCTGAGCCCCCGGTCTATCCGGATTTCGGACCACCATGCAGCCGGTGGTCGCAAGGTAACGTGCCCTTCCAGGACACTCGGCCCCGATCCGAAATTGATCGTTGTCTGGAGAAGTCCGCGCAGGGAAAGGTTCTCTTTTTCGAGACGATCGATCCTTTCACGCAAAGCCCTTTCCCCCGCGGCGAGATCAACCGTCCTGGCAACCGCGCTTCTAAGGATCCTGGCGGGCCACTCGGGCACCCTCATGATTAGCCCTGTCAGGTCCATTGCCTTGTCTACGAGAAGTGCCCCGGGGGAAACGGCGGCAAAAAGGAGGCTAAGGGAAAGCGTTCCCAGGAAAAAAATCCAGTACCGCGTCCCGGTACGCCCCATCGCCAACCTCCCCGGCCTAAAGGGAACCCCGTTCGACCGTGCTCAGGACCGGGCGCTTGGAATCCAGGTCTTCAAGAACCTTGGCCAATCCGTAGGAAACGGCAATGAGAGGATCATCAGCAACAAAGACGGGAACATTGAGTGCCTGGGACAGGCGTTGGCTCAATCCCCGTAAAAGCGCTCCTCCCCCTGCGAGAACAAGCCCTTGTTCGTAGATATCCTTGACCAGTTCCGGGGGCGTCTCCTCCAGGGTTTCCCTGATGGTGTCCTCGATCTTCTCGACGATAGGTTCGATAGCTTCCCTTACCTGCACGGATGAAAGCGTGACGGATCGGGGCAAACCGTCGGTGAGAGCCCTTCCCTTGACCTCCATCCGGAGTTCCTCGGCCAGGGGAACGACACTTCCAAGGTCGCACTTGATTTGTTCCGCCGTCGCATCTCCGATGGCAAGCTTGTGGTTCAGGCGCATCATGCTCACGATCGCGCTGTCGATCTCATCCCCAGCCCCTCTGATGGATTTGCTTACCACGATTCCGCCCATTGAAAGGACCGCAACCTCGCAGGTTCCACCCCCGATATCGACGACCATGTTCCCGCGCGGTTCATGGATGGGAAGGGAGGCTCCCAAGGCAGCCGCAAGGGGTTCCTCAACTACGTAGGCTTCCCGGGCACCCGCGGAAAGGGTCGCGTCAACAACCGCCCGGCGTTCAACTTCGGTGACGCAGGCCGGAACTGACACGACAACCCTGGGGCGCGAAAAGAACCCCCTACGGTCATCCGCCAGGCGGACAAAATGGGAAATCATCGCCTCCGTCATGTCGAAATCGGAGATGACGCCCTCTCTCATGGGCTTTACCGTTTCGATACCTGCCGGCGTCTTTCCGACCATGGCCTTGGCTTGGCTTCCAACAGCCAGTATCTCCTTCCGGCCACCGCGGACCGATTTGCGGACGGCAATCACCGAAGGTTCGTTGATGACGATCCCTTTGCCCTTCACGTAGACGACAACATTGACCGTTCCCAGGTCTATCCCGATATCACTGCCGAAAAATCCCGAAAATAAACGAAACAAGGCTTCCCCCCGCTTTCATGGTTCAATGGACGCCCACTTGGCGGGAAGTCCCGCCAGCGACGACAAAATGACCGACCAATTCTATACCCAGCAGCTTCAGCTGCCTCGAAACCGCCGCCGTCAGGGAACGATCCTCATCGCTTGGCTTCGGGTTCCCATCAGGATGATTATGGATGAGCACAACTCCCGCCGCACCAATGCGAACGGCTCTGCGGCAGAGGTAGGGAGCATCGAGGAATGCCCCATCCAAGCCCCCGAAAGAGACTTTTTCCGAACCCAGAAGTCGTCCCTCGCGATCGGTGAAAAGAGCCAGTATGAATTCTCTCTCTTCCCGAATCATTGATTTCTCAACGCTTTTAAGGGCCGATTGCCAGAAAACCCCTTCGTTTTCCTTGCAGTCACACCAGCTTCGCTTTCCCAGTTCGATCGCCGCAAGGAGCGTCGCCGCCTTGGCCGAACCAAGTCCTGAAAAGCCACAGAGCTCCGTAGCCGTTGTCCCGGCCAGTGAGCGCTCGTCAGGATATTCCTTGAGGAGGCTCGCTGCAAGGGCCATCACGTCGGTGCCCTTTTGTCCCGTCCTCAGGAGAACCGCAAGTAGTTCCTGCAGGGATAAAGATCCGGGGCCCATCCTGAGAAGCCTTTCCCTTGGCCGCTCTCCTAATGGTAAATTTGAAAGACTCATGGCCAGTATGGGTTTCCCGTTTTCTCGCGCCCGAGGCTCGTTTCCGGCCCATGCCCCGGCAAAACCGGCAGGGTATCCGCTAAGGCGGCCAGTTTCACAAGGGAAGACTTCAAATCTTTTTCGCTCCCCCCGGGAAGATCCGTCCGGCCGACGCTCATGGCGAAAAGAGTGTCTCCTGAAACCAGGAGTTCCGTCTCCCCGTCGGTGAAAAGAAAACAAGAACTGCCTGCCGTATGCCCGGGCGTGTGGATGACCCGGACCTCGATACGGCCGGCCCATAATCTCTCCCCATCTTCCAGGATTCTCTCTGCCGCGCCGGACTCAACCGGGGCTCCCATCCAGCGTGACAGGTTCTCTTCAGGGCTTGTCAGCATCGGCGCATCCGCGCGATGGATGGCAACTCCCTTCTTCGACCTTTTTCGAGCTTGATCCAGTCCTCCAATATGATCTCCATGCCCGTGGGTCAGGAGTATCCACTCGATTTCAAGACCTTTTTCCTCCGAAAAATCCAGCGCTTCGGTTGGATCTCCGCCTGGGTCAACCAGGATCGCCGCTCCATCCTTATCCCATAGGAGGTAGGCGTTCGTCCAAAGGGCCCCCATGGCAAAACGTCGGTATTCCATCGTCCTAGAAAACTCCCTTGCTGTCGAGAATAAGCGTTACGGGTCCATCGTTGCAAAGCGAAACCTTCATCATCGCCTGGAAAACGCCTGTCTGGACAGGGAGTCCCGCTGTTTTCAACGCGAGGACGAGATCATCGTAAAGGCGTTCCGCCTGCTCTGGAGGAGCTGCGGAGGTAAAGGAGGGGCGGCGACCTTTCCTGGCATCCCCGTAGAGCGTGAACTGTGAAACCAGCAGGATTCCCCCGCCTATATCCTTTACAGAGCGATTCATCTTTCCGTTTTCATCCTCGAAGATACGCAGGTTTGCCAATTTTTCCGCCATCCAGGCCACGTCATTCGCACGATCCTCATGGGTTACCCCTACGAGGACGCACAATCCGGCATCTATTTGACCGGTCAGCTGTTCCCCCACCTGGACATTGGACCAGGAGACCCTCTGTACAACCGTCCTCAAGCGATCTCACCCCCGGAACACTTCGATAATACCATTCAGCGTATTAAGCTTCGCCATTATCCGATAGAGGTGTTCGACGTCCTTCACCCTGATCTCTATAGTCATCCTTGCCCGGTTGGCGGCAATGACACTGGCCTTGACCCCGACGATATTTCCGTCAAGGGATGTAATCGCCTGTGACACATCGGAGAAAAGTCCCGAACGATCCATCCCTTCGACCTTGAGTCGTGCCGTGTATCGATCGGAGATCATCCTGCCCCATTCAACCGCGACGGCCCGTTCGGACTTGGCTTCCTCCACGTTACGGCAGTCGGAGCGATGGATCGTGATTCCTCGCGTACGGGTCACATAGCCGACGATCACGTCCCCAGGGACAGGGCAACAGCAGTTCGCCAGGGAAACGAGAACCCCACCCGCGCCCTCGACGACAATCTCCGTATCAAACTCCTTGCGGGTCATCGCAGGAGTCGTTGCAGTCGTCGCAGTTTCAATGTGGGGCTCAGCCTGGGGCGCGGACCGGTTTTCCAGGATTTTCATCACGACGGTCGAGGCACTCTGGCTATTCGCCCCCACCGCAACGATCACGTCTTCCCCGCTCGAGTAACCCAGTTCGTGTGCAACCCGGTTCAGGGCACCCGCCATCGTCGGTGCACTCCACTCAAGTCCCGTATCCCTGCGGCGCAGTTCCCTCTCGAGAAGCTCGCGCCCCTTCAGGATGCGTTCTTCCCGCTCTGTTCTTTCTATCTGCCTGAAATAGCCCCGGATCTTGGATCGAGCCTTGCTGCTCCTGGCAATCTTGAGCCAATCCCGCGACGGTTTCCCCTGCGGGGAAGTCAGTATCCGAACGATCTCCCCGTTTTGTATCTCGTAGTCGATCGGGACGATCTTCCCGTTCACCATGGCACCGACATACTTGTTGCCCACCTCGGTATGGATCATGTAGGCAAAGTCTAGCGGGGTGGATTTCATGGGGAGCGAGACAACGTCACCGTTCGGCGTGAAGGCGAAGACCTCTGAGGTCAGGACGTCCCCTTTCAGGTTTTCCATGAACTCCGAGGGGCTTTCCCCCTGTCCCTCCAGGGCTTGGCGTACCCAAGCCAGGCGCTGGTCCATCTCGTTGAGCCTGGTTCCCGGTTCCTTGTAATGCCAATGAGCCGCAATTCCGTATTCTGCCAGCCAGTGCATCTCCCTCGTCCGTATCTGGATCTCGAGAGGCTCCCCGCTCGGTCCGATGACGGTCGTGTGGAGGGATTGGTACATATTGTTCTTTGGGTTGGCCACATAGTCATCGAACTGGCCCGGAATCGGTTTCCAGATCGTATGGACGATTCCCAGTACCGAATAGCATTCCGCAACCGTCCCGACGATGACCCTGAGGGCCAGGAGATCATAAAGCTGCTCCAGGGAGAGATTCTTGCGCTGCATTTTTTCGTAGATGCTGAAAAAATGCTTGGCGCGCCCAGTGATGGAAACCTCTATCCCGATCTCTTTCATTTTCTGGTTCAGGACGTCGATGGCCTGCTTGATGATCTGTTCCCGCTCCGGGAGTTTCTTCCTGACTCTTCTTCGAATCTCGTAGAACATCTCCGGATCGAGGACCTTGAACGAAAGGTCTTCAAGATCCCTCTTGATCTGGTAGATACCCAGCCGGTGAGCTAGAGGCGCGTATATTTCCACCGTTTCCTTGGCAATTCGGACTTGCTTGTCTCGGCGCAAGGTCTGGATCGTCCTCATGTTGTGCAGGCGATCGGCAAGCTTAATGAGGACAACCCGGATGTCTTTAGCCATGACGAGGAACATTTTCCTGAGATTCTGTGCCTGGTAATCCTCGAATGAGTTGAATGGCAGCTTGCCCAGCTTCGTCACTCCGTCCACCATGACGAGGACGTTTTCCCCGAAGGCGTTGCTAATGGCCTCTCCAGTAAGGTCTGTGTCCTCGAGTACATCGTGCAGGAGCGCTGCGGTGAGAGTGTCGATGTCCAGTTCCATGTCCGCGAGGATCGAAGCCACGGAAATCGTATGGACAATATAGGGCTCGCCCGAAGATCGCTTCTGCTGCTCGTGTCCGACCGAGGCCATGACCATCGCCTCACCAAGCCGGCTCAGCTCTTCCCTTGAGAGATACCGTGAGACTTTCCCCCAGAGTTCCTGCCATGCCAGCTTGACTGGTGCAACACGCTGGGATTCACCAATCCTCCCGAGGAAGCTGTCTCTCAGAAGACGCAGGGATTTGCCCCCCTCATGGGAGACGGTTTCCGACAACTTTGGCATTGCGCGGCTCTCTGGCTCATCCATGCGGGGTCACCTCCTAGCCGGGGCTTTTTGATAATACCGGTTTCTCCAGGAAAAGTTCGACTCGTGGCCGCCCTCTCCAGAAACTCTTTCGCGCCCTGTAGACCCATCCCTCGATCGAACCCGCATCCTTCAAAAGGTCGGGGGAACGGAAAGCCACGATATAAGCGTCTCCTGCCGCGATCCGCGCGTGCTGGCCCGTTTTTCCGAGAGCGCAAATCCGGTCCGTTCCCTTATGGTCCACGTAAAAGAGCGGGGTAGGATTACCTATTCCAAAAGGCCCCAGTTTCTCTATTTCTTCGAGGCTTCCCAGCGTAAGGTCTTCAGGATGGAGATCAAGAACGTCGACCGCATCCCTTTCTGGAATCTCAAGTCCGGAAAGTACAACCTCGAGAGTATCCCTGACCAGGGGCCATTGTTCCCGGTTTACGCTGAAACCCGCCGCCTGGCGATGGCCGCCCCACTCATGGAGGGACGCGGAAAGCCCCTTCAAAACGGAAACCGCATCTCCTCCCTGTGGCACCCGCAGCGTTCCGCGGACCATTCCGGAGCCCACCGGTGCCGCCAGGGCGACGGGCCGCCCGATTTCGCCGCAAATCCGGCTTGCAACTCCGCTCAGGACCCCGACAGGCCAATCATCCTTGTCTGCCACACAGCACCTCTTCCCATCGAAAAGGGCGGAGGCTTCTTCCATGATCTTTGCCGTGAGCCCCTGCCTTTTCCTATTCAAGGCCACCAGGTCATCGACGGACTTTTCCACGGGGGGCTCCGAAGAGAGGACCTTTACTGAAAGGTCCGCCAGTTCAAGCCTTCCTGCGGCGTTGAGGCATGGGATCAGTTTCATGGCCAGAGATTCGCTGTCCAGCCCCTGAAGATCAAGCCCAAGTCGACTTGAAAGTACATTCAGCCCGGGTTCCCGCCCCTCCCTGATTTTAGCCAGGCCCTCGCTGACCAGTACCCGGTTAAGGGGACCGAGAGGAACGCAATCGGCCACGGTCGCCAGCGCTACGAGGCCAAGGTTCTCCAGGAGCCATTCCCTCTGTTCCACAGCACTCTTCCAGGCCCATGCCCAGAGGACTGCCGCCCCGCAGAGGCTCCTCGCCTCCTTGCCTCCCTTGAACTGCGGATTGACAATAACCGCACCCGAGGGAACCTCTGCATTCCCCTCCTGAGGCAAGTGGTGATCGAAAACGAGGACATCCATTCCGAGGCTCCTTGCCGTGTCGATCGACGGAGAGCTTGAAGTTCCGCAATCGACCGCGATAAGGACGTCACACCCTCTCTGGGCAATCCGGCGAACGACTCGTTCGTGCAAGCCGTAGCCTTCCTGGTGGCGATGAGGGATGAAATAACCTACTTCTGCATTCCTTCTTGTACAAAGCCTTGCCGCAAGGGTTGTCGCGGACACCCCATCCACGTCGTAGTCTCCGTAAACCACTACCCTGGTACCCGGGCCGATGCGTTCGAAAACCTTTTTCGCGACTGAAACATCGGTCCCCAGGTCCAGTTCATCCATTGATGAAGAGAGATCGGGGAAAATCCAGCTTCCGAGACCTTGATTCCCGGCTTCCCCTCTCATCCTCAGAATCGTGGCAACCAATGGAGAGCAGCCGACCTCGCCCGCGAGGTCGGCTGAAAGTTCATCAACACGCCAGTGCCGGAGGGAACCGGGGTCTATACCCGAAATCAATGCATGCCCCCGTCTTCGGGAATTCCACCCTCCGTCTCCATGGGCTCGGCATGAACCCCACTTGTGACATTTGGCTTAAGGGCTTCGAGCAGCTGTTGCTTCTCCTGTTCCAGGACCCGAATCCGTTCATCCTGTTCCTTGACCTTGCGGCGCAGGGCCCCTCGAACTTCTATGAGCGATGCGAGGGATACAATCCACATGAGAAGGCCTCCGGCTGCAAAGAGAAGGATGTCCCAAAGCCCTTGGGGAAGCGTCTTCTCCCAAATGATGAAACGAACGACCACATCTCCCGTGTTCTGGAAAGCATAACCGGCCGCCACCAACATAGCCAGCAGGATTGCGAGGGCATAGCTCTTCACATTGTTCCCTCCTTCTTTGCGGCTCCGAGGCCGCAGGTATTCCTTCTACCGGGATACTCTGCCAATTCGGGCATGGACCTCGGGTTTATCCTCATTCTGGAGACTTCGCAAGTACTTTTTTCTCCCCGAACTCTCCCAGAGGGAATCATAAACCTCTTTCATCCCAGCGGCGTAGCAATCAAGGCTTTCAGCCATTTCTTCCAGTATAGACTCCGCTCCCGGGTGTGTGGGGCGAGCATGCGCACTTGCGACAATTTCGCGCAGGACGTGCGGGTGATCGATGATCAGGCAGGGTCTCAGGAGGTTATCGTCATCATAGGGCTGAGCCTCCCGAATCGCCCTGAAAAACGGGCTGTCAAAGACCTCCGCCAACTTTTTCCCATGGATATTGTCCACCGCAAAATGAACGAACACGCAAGGCTCGACGTCACCGTTGGCGATGATGTGGAGATAGCGCTCCCCGCCTGCCATGCATCCGTCTACGTAGGGGCCGTCATTCCAGAAATCACCCATGAAAATAGGTTTTCCCCTGCGCCATGCCTCGACTTTTTCGTGGAGGAAAGCCCGCTGTTCAGGTTTCGCCATGAGAGAGATATCCGGCTCAAGCCCCGTGGGAATGTATTGGAAAAACCAACCGACAAGACATCCCGCGGAGATCATCGCGTCAATGAAGTCATCTGAAGCGATCTCCTCGGCGTTCTCCCGCGTGAAAGTCGCACTGAACCCGTAGAGCACCCCCGCGTCCCGAAGGCGCGAGAATGTCGACAGGATCTTATCGTACATCCCTTGGCCACGCCGAAGATCGGTGCTTTCGCGGCTTCCTTCGATCGACACCATCGGAGCGACATTGCCAAGCCTGACCAGTTTCTCGACCATAGCGTCGTCAAGTAGAGTCCCGTTGGTATAAACCTGGAAGAAGCAATCGTCATGCTTTTTCCACAGGTCCAGAAGGTCTTCCCTGATAAAGCACTCCCCGCCGGAAAAGGTGAAAAAATACATTCCAAGCGCCTTCGCTTCCGTCAGGATGCGGTCCAGTTCGTCGAAGGAAAGTTCCTCCTGGTTCCCGTATTCCGCAGCGTAGCAACCTCGGCAATGAAGATTGCAGCGCATCGTCGGGCTGATCACCATGAAATTGGGAAGGTGAAGGTTCCTTGATTTTTCTTCCCTGTCGCGGATACCTCTGCCGAGCACAATGAAATTAACGAGGAAATTCGCGATGAACTTTTTTCGCACGTGGGGATTAAGTTCCCGGAACGTTCTCCTGAAGACCACAACGAAGGGATCGTTCTCTTGCGCCATTTGGCTGAGTTTTTCAAATCCCGCCTTATGGTACCTGGACGGAGCAAGGGTCGAAATCTTCCTGAAAAGGGCGGCAAGGTCCTTCTCTTTACCATCTTCGATGGCCTTGGCCAGGTGATCGAGCAACCTTGCAGAAACAAACCCCCTGGCCTGGTCGAACATGGACAACCCCACCATGCTCACGCTCCCTTCGTTTCCAGCCTTTCAAGCCGTTCCTCCAGGCGAAGCAGCTTCCCCTCAAGTTCGGCAAACTCTTCCTTTGACACCAGCGGAAGATGGGTTAGCAGGCGCTGGAGTTCCTTCTGGAACCCGGCGATCAACATCTGCCTTCTCTCGGCAAGCGATCGCTCGACATCTAGCAGGAGGCCATCCAGGTCCGACTGGCTGAGAGCTCCCCTCTGGACAAGGGGGTTCATGCTTTCCTTCATGATCGCAAGCGCAGATGCACCCGTGCCAACACCCTCCATGAGCAATTGCAGGACCGTCTCCATCAATTCCCCCCCCTCCCTGCTCCTACACCATCATTATAACCTCGCCTTAAAACAACAGGGACGGCGTTTGTGCGCCGTCCCTGTCTTGCAAGACCTTGTGCCTGGATTAACGGGGAGACCTCTTGTACCACTCGCAGAGAAGAGCACAAGCGATGAAAACCGAGCTGTATGTCCCGATGATGAGCCCAACAAGAAGCGCGAATGAGAAATCGGCAAGGACCGGACCCCCGAAAAGGAATAGCGCCAGCACAGGAAGCAGCGTCGTGAGGGACGTATTGATCGTCCTTGAGAGCGTCTGGTTCACCGAATCGTCCAGCAGCCTCTCGATGCCAAGCTGGCGCATCTTGCCCCAGTTCTCCCTGACCCGGTCCAACACGACGATTGTATCGTTAATGGAGTACCCGACAACCGTCAGGATGGCGGCAATGTAAGTCAGCGAGATTTCACGACCCGTAAGGGCGAATGCTCCCGTGACAATGATCGCGTCGTGGGCCAGGGCAGCTACACTGACAGCGGCAAATCGGAATTGGAACCGGACGCTGACGTAAAGAAGGATTCCAACGAGTGCAAGGGCAAGAGCGATGAGCGCCCCCCGGGTTAATTCCTTTCCGACAACCGGCCCGACTTTTTCCAGCCGCAGGACCTGGATTTCACCGAACTTTTGCCTCAATGCGTCTCTTGCCTGTTGCCCGATCGTTTCTTCACCCGCCTTGAGCCGGATGATCATGCCCCTTTCGCTGTAAGCCTGGATGACGGCCTGTTCCTGTCCAACCGCAGCCAGGGCCTCTCGAGCCTCCTGGACCGATGCAGCAGCCGGGAATTCAACCTGCAGGAGCGTGCCCCCCGTGTAGTCGATTCCAAGATTCAACCCCTTGAATGCGATCAGGAAAAGGCTCACAACAATCAGGCCGATGCTGATTCCCATGGCGATACGCCGGAATGCCATAAATTCGAATCGCTTGTCGTGTAACAGATTCATGCTCGCCCCTCCCTCAGTTCGACCCGAGGGCCTTTTTTCGGTTGAAATCCAGCAGGAACTGCAGAATTACCCGGGTGACCAGGACGTTGCAGAAAACGCTGGAAATGATTCCGATGCTCAGCGTCACGGCAAAACCGCGAATCGGGCCGCTGCCGAAGTAGAAGAGAATCGCCGCCGCGATGAGCGTGGTAAGGTTCGAGTCGAGAATCGTCGTGAGGGCTTTTCGGAATCCCGCATCCAGCGCGGCAAGCTGCGTCTTGCCCGATCTCAACTCCTCTTTCATGCGTTCGTAGATGAGGATATTCCCGTCTACCGCCATTCCGATGGTCAGGACGATGCCTGCAATCCCGGGCAGCGTCAGCGTGGACCTGAAAGTGATCAGCCCGGCAAACACGAGCAGGAGTGCAACGCTCAGGGCCATGTCCGCCGCGATTCCAAGAAAACGGTAGTAGACCAGCATGAAAATCAGGACCAGGATGGCACCGATGAGCCCAGCCCTCAGGCCGGAGCGGATCGAGTCTGAGCCAAGGGTCGGGCCAACCGTGCGGTTCTCGGCCACTTCGACCGGCACCGGCAGGGCGCCCGCCCGAAGCATGATCGCAAGACGGTTTGCCTCGTCGACAGTGAACCTTCCCGTGATTTGGGCTTCCCCACCACTGATCCGTTCCTGCACGACCGGGGCCGAAATAATCTCACCATCCAGGACGATGGCAATCTGCCGCCCGATGTTCCCTGCAGTCGCTTCGTCGAAAAGCCGGGTCCCATCAGGGCTGAACTTCAGGGAAACCATCGGCCGCGAAAGGCTGTCAAAACCCGTTTTGGCATCCTTCAGGTCTTTCCCGACCACGTAGGTCTTCCCCAACAGGTAGGCTCGTCCGTCCTTGTCCCTTCCGACGGAGACTCCAGGTGTGCTTGCCACCCGTGCTTTCAGTTCCTGCGCGACGGCATCCACTTCATCCTTGGCTTTCTGCCACCTGGACTGGGCTGCAAGGAAATCTTCGTCGCTGGCATAGTTGGGCCGGTTGGGAGCAGGTGGAACGGCTGCCGTGGACTGGAGGACCTCCTTGAATTCCAGGAGAGCCGTCCTTCCTATCAGCTCAAGGGCAGCCTCCGGGTCCTGGATTCCTGGTAGATCCAATATGACCCGATCCTTGCCCTGCCTCTGGATAACCGGTTCGGTGACGCCATACTGGTCTACCCGGTTCCGGAGGACTGCAATCAAACGGTCGATGCTGTCATCGGTCAAGGGGCTCTCAGCCGTTTCCTTGGCCAGGAGGACGATATGCGCACCTCCCTTGAGATCCAAACCGAGCCGGACCCTTCCCTGGATTGGGAACACTGCAAAAAGTCCTGCCACAATCACCGCGGCGACAAGAATCAGCCGCCAGCGATCCCTCTTCAACATGGGACAAACCTCCTTGGGAAACAACTCGTGTCCGGATATCCGATGGCGGGGCCCGGAAGCGCCCCGTCCCCGCCTTTCGCTGTCCGGCAATACCGGTTTTCGATAAAGCCGTCAGGACAGAAAAAAAGGGAGCAGGCGCAATGACCCACTCCTCTTGCCGGCACTGTTTTTACGCTTCGGGTATACCTTCAACGGCAGGAGTCTCTTCCTTCTTGCCCGCTTCCTCGCTCTTCTTGTACTGCACGGAGGATTTCAGGATACGGGCCTTGACCCCGTCGGCGATCTCCAGGATGTAGCTGTCATCCTTTGTCTCGCGGACGATCCCGAAGAAACCGCCGGCCGTTACAACCTGGTCGCCCCTCTTGATCGAGGCAAGCATCTCCTGGTGCTGACGCTGCCGCTTCTTCTGGGGACGGATGATCAGGAAGTAAAAAATTACGACAAACAACGCGAGGGGAAGAAGCATCCCCATGAGTCCACCCTGTGCTCCACCAGTCAAACCGAACGCCTCCTGTCTTCAGTCTCGTTTTTTGGCATGGACAATTCTAACACGACTTTACCGTTCAAGCTGCTTAAGAAAGAAAAGAAGCTTCTCGAGTTCCGTCGCGATATCCACATGGTAGACCAGTACGGATTTTGGAACAATGACGGCCGTCTGGGCAAAGGACAGGATACCGCGGATCGTCCCCGACGAAACAGCTCGGTCGACACATCCCTGCGCTGCAGCGGCTGGTACGGTCAGGATAAGTATCTCCACCTGCTCTTGCCTGAGTGTCTCGGTAATTTTTTCGATGGGATAACAGGGAATTCCCATGATTGACCGTCCGACTTTCTGGGGGTCATTGTCAAACAGGGCCAAGACCTTGAACTTGCTACTCTGGAACGCCTTATGCCCCAAAAGAGCCTCCCCGAGTCGCCCGACGCCTACGAGGGCAATTCGCCATAGACGAGGAGTCGAGAGGATGCTCTTGATGTGCTCGTAGAGTTTCTCCACGTGATATCCGACACCACGCTTGCCGATCTCGCCGAAATAGGAGAGGTCCTTGCGAACCTGGCTCGCTTTCAAGGAGAGCATTTCACCCATTTCCTGGGAAGACACGACTCTTCGCCCTTCTTCATGAAGGAGTTCCAGGAGCCGGTAATACTGGACTAGCCTTTCGATTGTCGGCTCAGCGACTTTCATTGACGCAATCCTCCGATCATGGAGCTTGAGCACTTGATCAAGAACGGCTGGCGACTACCTCGATTTCGACGAGGGCCCCCTTCGGCAATGCCGAGACTTCCACGAAGGATCGCGCTGGCGGTTCCTCCTTGAAATAGCGTCCATAGACCTCGTTAACGCTCGCGAAGGTTCCCATATCCGTAGAAAAGACTGTCGCCTTGACAACATCACGGAAGGTCAGCCCTTGAGAGGCAAGGATCGCTCCTATATTCTTCAGGACCTGTTCAGCCTGGGCTGCGGCATCCCCCTCCACCATCGCACCGCTTTCAGGATTGATAGGGATCTGGCCGGAAAGGAAAAGCATTTCCCCTGACCAGGCTCCCTGGCTATAGGGTCCTATCGCAGCAGGCGCGTTTTGGGTGGAAACGATTTTTTTCATCCGGGCACACTTCCTCTCAAGAAAGTTTTCTATCCTTTTACAACCAAACCTTTCCAGAGGAGTCAGTCCTCCTCCATCCGGCGATCTTCCAGGATCCGGAAAGGCATTTCTCCCCGCTTGATGAGCCTCTCGTCATCAACCAGGACATCCAGGACAACGAGGCGCCGGGGATAGGCCACCTCTATCCCGTCGGACACCCGGACCTCTGCTGAAGGCCGGACGATCCGTCCGTTCAGCTTGACCGCACCCAGTTCAACCATTTCCTTTGCAGCGGTTCGGCGCTTGACGAGGCGCGAGAGCTTGAGGAAAAGATCAACGCGCATGATTGCTCTCCTTATCACAAACCGTCAGAAGTATAGCAAACCCCGCTTCCTCCAACAAATATCTTCCGGCCTTATTCAAGAAAATCCCTAAGTTTTCGGCTTCGACTGGGGTGACGTAGCTTTCTCAGGGCCTTGGCCTCGATCTGCCGGATTCTCTCGCGGGTGACCCCGAACCTTTTGCCAACCTCTTCCAGGGTGTAGGCATGCCCGTCTTCCAATCCAAACCTCAGGTGGAGAACCTCCCTTTCCCTATCGGTCAGGTCATCCAGCATTTCTTCGAGCTGTTCCCTGAGAAGTTGCCGGGAAGCCGCATCCTCGGGACTCGGAAGATCCTTGTCTTCGAGAAAATCGCCCAGTTGGCTGTCTTCTTCTTCCCCGATCGGGGTTTCCAGGGAAACAGGCTCCTGGGCAATCTTCTGGATCTCTTCCACCTTTTGGGAGGTGATCTCCATTTCGCGGGCGATCTCGTCCGCCCGAGGTTCCCTGCCGAGCCGCTGCACCAGTTGCCTCGACACGCGTATGAGCTTGTTGATCGTCTCCACCATGTGGACGGGTATGCGGATCGTACGGGCCTGGTCAGCAATCGCGCGAGTAATGGCCTGGCGTATCCACCAGGTTGCATAGGTGCTGAATTTGTAACCCTTGCGGTAGTCAAACTTTTCCACCGCGCGGATTAACCCGAGGTTGCCTTCCTGGATAAGGTCGAGAAAGAGCATCCCGCGGCCGATGTACTTTTTGGCGATACTGACGACCAGCCGTAAATTCGCCTCGACCAGTTTAGCCTTGGCTTCGGCTTCTTCTGCCTCGACGCGCTTGGCAAGGTCCACTTCCTCTTCGGGTGTCAGGAGGGGAATTTTTCCGATCTCGCGCAGGTACATCCTTACGGGATCGGAAAGAGGCAGGTCCTCAAGGTCTCCCGAATCATCCGCTGCAGCAGCCGCAGGAGTGGGAGCAGGTTCTTCCGGGGCCTCTTCCTTCCCCTTGGCTTCCTCCATGACATCGATGCCAAGTTCCATGAGGTTGAAATAAAGGTTGTCCAGCGTATCGGCGTTCAGGTACTCCGGGGGGAGGTGCTTCTCGATATCCTCGTAGGTGACGAATCCCTTCTCCCTTCCCTCATGCAGCAAGTCCCGGACATTTTCGATATATTTCGACATTTCTTCGGGTGTCGCCTCGGGAGCCGCCTCGGTTGGCGCCCCGGTTGTTGCGACTACCGGCGCTACCTGGGTCTCCCCGCCTTCCGGGAGGTTTCCCTTCTGTGCTGCCTTGCCCTTCGGCTTCGCTTTTTCCTTTTTCGCCATTCCGGTCATCTCCTTCCCTTCAGGATCCGGGCCAGTTCGTTCAATCGTGACATGTCTTGACTAACCGCCAAGCCCCTGGTCATTTTTTCCCTCAAGCCCTGGTATTCCTTTTCGATGACCCTTTTCCTGAGGCTCGATTCGACCTTTAGCCATGCATCCTCCACGTTGTTGAAAGCCTCGCAGAAATCTCCCCCCACCGCTAGCGCCGCTTCCAGGAACCGATCATTCGTTTCATGCCAGCGCCCTTGCAGCGATTCCGGGGATTCCCCGTTCAACACGGCTGCGACGGCTCCCTGGACCTTCTCGTCGGAAACCAGCGGAAGGATCGCCTCCGGGGCTAAACCGGAGCGCTTTTCCGGAGACTTCCACAAGAGGAACAGGAGTGCCGCTTCCCATGGGTCAGGCGGAAATTCTCTCCCCGTATCCCCTACATTTACATATACGCGATCAGAGGCGGATTCCCTCTTTTCCGATTCGGACGGAATTTTTCTCACCGCTAATTGCCTGTCCCGGAGGATTTCGGCAAACTGGTGAGAGAAAATCCCCAGAGAACTCGCGATGGAACCGAGATGCGGAGCCAGGTCCAGCATAGGAAGTTCCGCAAGCCCTTCCAGTATCTCTTCAACGACCTTCTTCCTTCCCGGGCCTTCCAAGTTAGCCCTTCTTGCGTGGACATGGTAAAGCGGAAGGGGTATTGCCCCCCCAAGAGCCAACCTGAAGAGATCCGGGCCGCCGGAGGAAGCGAGGAGTTCGTCGGGATCCTTTCCCCTCGGCAATTCCACGACGTGGACATCGAGCCCTTCCTTCTGGAGAAGGGTCATCCCCCTGAGAGTCGCTTCCTGTCCGGCGGCATCACTGTCATAGCAGATGAGGACCCGGTCAGCCATGCGTTTCAGCAACGCCGCCTGCTCCGCCGTCAAGGACGTCCCAAGAGTGGCGACGGCATTCCGAAAACCGCAAAGGTGCAGGCGTAGGGCATCCATGTAACCCTCGACGACAATTGCAGCACCGATTTCCCGAATCGATGCCTTGGCAAGGGGAAGCAGGTAAAGCATGGCCCGCTTGTTGAAGAGGGGGCCTTCCGGGCTATTGATGTACTTTGCTCCCTCCCCGGATAGGATCCTTCCGCCAAAAGCCGTCAGCTTACCGGCGATATCCCGGATTGGGAAGAGGACCCGGCCACGGAATCGGTCGTAATCCCCCTTTTGCCCTTCGATGATGAGGCCGCACGCCAGTGCTTCCTGCCTGGCGACCCCTTTCTTCTGGAGCAGGCTCCAAAGCGCGTCCCACGCGGGCGGAGCCCATCCCAGCTCGAATTGCGACCATGCCGAAGGCGCGAGTTGACGGGTTCCAAGGTATTTGCGAGCCGCCTCGCCGGAAGGTGATTGCAGGCTTTCCCGGTAAAAACCCAGGGCAATCTCCATTATTTCGGAAAGATTGCGCTTTCCGCCGGCGCTTCGCCGAATTTCGACCCCTGCCCGTTCCGCAAGCATTTCCATAGCTTCCGGGAAAGAAAGCCCTTCCCGTTCCATCACGAAGGAAAAGATATCGCCTCCACGACCGCATCCGTAGCAATGAAAGGTCTGTCTTTCAGGAGAGACGTAGAAGGAAGGGGTTTTTTCGGCATGGAAGGGGCAAAGCCCCCTGAGGTTTTTTCCCACCTTGCGAAGGGGAACAGAATCTCCGACGAGTTCGACGATGTCAAGCCTTTCCTTGATTTCCCGGACGGCTTCGTCCTGGCCCATTCGGACACCTCCAGACTGGGAGAAACCGAGGGGGGCAGGACTGCCCCCCTCGGCGACGTTCGTATTTCGGGAAGTTGCGAAAAACTACCTGGCGGGTTCGGCTCGCCTAGACAAACAGCGGGGCGATGACGACCGCCACGACGGACATGAGCTTGATCAGGATATTCATGCTGGGACCGGCAGTATCCTTGAACGGATCGCCGACCGTATCTCCCACGACGGCGGCAGCATGGGCAGGAGTTCGCTTGCCACCATGGTGCCCCTCTTCGATGTACTTCTTCGCGTTGTCCCAGGCACCGCCTGCATTGGCCATGAAGATGGCGAGCATGACGCCCGTCACGATCGAACCGCCGAGAAGCCCGCCAAGGGCCTCAGGGCCAAGGAGAATACCAACAATTACGGGGGCGACGACAGCCATGAGCCCGGGAATGACCATTTCGCGAAGGGCTGCCGCAGTTGAAATATCCACGCAGCGCTCGTATTCGGGGCGGCCTGTGCCTTCCATGATACCGGGGATTTCACGGAACTGGCGCCGGACTTCGTCGATCATTTTCTGGGCCGCGCGGCCCACGGCTCCGATCGCAAGGGCACCGAAGATGAAGGGAAGCAAGCCTCCGATGAAAAGCCCAACCATGACCTTCGGGTCACGCAGGTCGATCACGTCTACATGGGCTGCCTGGGCATAGGCAACGAAAAGTGCCAAGGCGGTCAGGGCGGCGGAACCGATAGCCAGCCCCTTGCCCACGGCCGCAGTTGTATTGCCAACGGCATCCAGCTTGTCGGTGATCTGTCGAACCTCGTGAGGCAGGTGGCTCATCTCGGCAATGCCCCCTGCGTTATCGGCTATCGGGCCATAGGCGTCCACGCTCAGGACCATGCCCGTGATGGCCAGCATCCCGACCGCGGAACAGGCGATCCCGTACAGCCCGCCAAAACGGACTCCAACCAGGGTCGCAGCGCAGATGAGGAGGACGGGAACGGCCGTGGACTTCATCCCGATTCCAAGTCCCGAAAGGATGTTTGTCGCGGGTCCCGTCAGCGAGGCTTCGGCGATTTCCTTGACCGACTTATAGCTGGAAGAGGTGTAAACCTCTGTGGCGAACCCGATCGCAACGCCCGCGACCGTTCCGGCTACCACCGCGTAGAAAAGGGTCAATTCGCCGAAAATGGCCCGGGTCAGGAAGAACGTGCCGACGATCAGGAATGCGCCAGTCGCGTAGGTTCCTCGGCTCAGTGCTGCCTGAGGATCTCCGTTAGGCCCGACCTTGACGAAAAAAGTTCCCAGGATGGAAGAAAGGATGCCCAGGGCCGCTAGAAGAAGGGGATAGACCATCCCCGCGTTACCGAAGGTGACGATCCCAATCGCCATGCAGGCAACGATCGCATTGACGTAGGATTCGAAAAGGTCCGCACCCATTCCGGCGATATCGCCGACGTTGTCGCCCACGTTATCTGCGATCACGGCAGGATTCCTCGGATCATCCTCGGGAATGCCCGCCTCGACCTTGCCGACAAGGTCCGCACCGACATCGGCAGCCTTGGTGTAGATGCCCCCGCCCACACGGGCAAAGAGCGCGATTGAACTGGCGCCGAAACCGAAACCGACGACGATGTTCGGATCCTTGAAGAGAAGGGTGCATAAAAGGATGCCTAGAATACCGATGCCGACGACGTTCATGCCCATGACGGAGCCGCCTGTGAAAGCTACCGTCAACGCCTCGTTCATGCCCTTCGTGGCGCTGAAGGCCGTTTTGCCGTTGGCCTTAGTGGCGACGTTCATCCCGAAATAGCCGGTCATCGCGCTGCAGAGCGCGCCAAGGACAAAGCAAACTGCCGTGGCCGCCCCGATCTTCCAGAAAAGCAGTCCCCCCACCACGACGACGAAAGGCACCAGGGCCTTGTATTCCCGGTAAAGGAAAGCCAGCGCGCCTCCATGTATGATGTTGGAGAGTTCGTTGATCCTTTCGTTATCCACCTTGACGGCGCCGATCTTGCCCGTGGCCCAGATCGCGTAGGCCAAGGCAAGAACGCCGGACAGCGCCACCATTAGAATGACTTGTGTTCCCATCGATGAAACCTCCTTTGGACTATGAAAATTCAGTTTGGCGTAACAACTTGCCCGCCCCTGCAGGGCGGGCATTGGCATGAAAAGCGCCCATTATTATAGACATCTAGTGCATCCAGCACAAGGGACCCGGACACAATCGGGACCTCAATTGAAAACCCCGGTGTTCACCGCTCTGGGACATCGTGCATCCGGATGTGGATGGAAATATCCCGCCCCTCGGTATCCTTGAGGGATCGAAGCATCCCCTGGATGGATTCCTGGAGGAATTTTGCCAGGTAGGGCTTGAGAAAAACCTTCCTGCCATCGACATGGAGGCTTATCTCTGGGAAATTCTTGCCGCGGATCAGGCGTTCGACGAGCAGGCGTGCCAGTTGCTCCTCTTCTCCCGGGCCAAAGGAGGGCACTTTCTCCGTCCTTCCCTCCCGGATGTACCAGGCCATGATCCCGCCGACGCCTTCCGGGCAGTCTCCGGGGGGACCTACCCAGATGCGGGGCAACGGCAAATCCTTTCCGCCTTCCAGGAGGACCAGGTCCACATCCGGCATGAGGCGATCGACCAGCCATTCCAGTTCGGGCTGGATCTCCCGGGCCTCCCCGCGGATCCCGTCGGGTCCCCAGAGGATTGTCGGGATTCCCTGCCCCAGGAAAAAACCGGTGTCGGTTCCCTTCGTACCCAGGATTGCCTCGTGCGTCCGCTTGACGAAACCCACCCGGATTCCCATGCTCTGCAGCCGGGAAGCCAGGTCAAGGCAAAGGGTGGTCTTGCCGGTATTCTTGAAACCGCTTACGGCGACATAGGCTTTCATGGAGCGGATGTCCCCTGGGAACCCGCCTGGCGAAGGTTGAGCCAGATCCGGCGGTAGGCATCAAGGCAGAAGAAGAACAGGGTCATGACTAGCGGGCCGAGGAAAATTCCGAGGAAACCAAGGGTAGCAAGGCCGCCGACAACCCCGATGAACACGATGAGAATGTGAACCTTGCTCCCTTCAGAGATAAAGACCGGCCTCAGGAAATTGTCCACGGTACTGACGATGGCAAGTCCCCAGAATGTCAGGGTCAGCGCCGCCCCGTGTTGTCCAGTGGCGAGCAGGTAGAGGGCACCCGGAACCCAGACCAAGGCTGTCCCGACGAAGGGAATGATCGCGAAAATGAACATCAGGGCCCCGAAGAGGAAGGCGTTCGGCAGTCCCACCCACCACCAGCCCAGGGCACCGAGGAATCCCTGGACGGCAGCCGTGAACGTGAAACCGTAAACGACCGCCTGGAGCATCCTCCGGCCCCTCGAGAGCATCGCGTCGGTTTCCTCCGCCGAAAGGGGAACGATGTCCCGGATATACTCCACGATGACATGCCCGTCCCGGATCATGAAGAAGGAAGCAACGGTAATGACGATCATCTGGAAAACCAGCCTGAGGGCACTTTCGAAAACGCCCCTGGAGACGCTCGCGATCCAGCCCGAGAACCATCTCCCCAGTTGCCCGATGAGATCGTTTATGAGGTTGACCTGGGAAAGCCAGGGTTTCAAGAATTCCTGAAGTGGCTGGGGAATGAGGCCGAAAAGAAAGGATATATCCTGCTTTTCCAACTTTTCAACGACACTCGTCAGCCGACCATAGAGGGCCATGCCGTCGTGGGCAAGGTAGAACACGAAAAGGATCGCCGGCAGAAGCAGCATCGCGATGATGCCGGCCGTCGTCAGGGCGGCAGCGACATTTGCAAAACGACCTCGAAAAATTCGACCGTGGAGCAGCTGGAAAAGCGGATAGCTGAAGAAGGATAGGATAATCGACCAAGCCAGCGGGCGTAGCAGCGGAAAGGCCAGCAGGAGGGCAATCGTTGAAAGCGCCGCGAAAAAGACGACGAACGGGACGAAGGTTCCTCTTGGCCGATTCCTGGCCACTTCGGGGCTACTCGCCTCCACCACGATGGAGACCTCCTTCCGAGATAAGAGCCGCTGAAATTCCGGCTCCCAGGCCATTATCGATATTGACGGCAACCACGTTGGGGCAGCAACTGTTAAGAATGCCCAGAAGGGCCGTCAGCCCCCCCCAGCTCGAACCGTACCCCACCGATGTCGGCACCGCCACGACCACGGTTTTCAAGAGCCCTGCAGCGACCGTAGGCAGGGCTGCCTCCATGCCGGCCACTGCTACCACCACATCGGAACTGCGGAGTTCGGGCAACACGGCGAGAAGCCGATGCAGCCCGGCCACCCCCACGTCAAAGTACCGAGTGACCCTGCAACCGCAAAGTTCTGCAACAAGGGCGGCTTCACAAGCCACCGGCAGGTCGGCTGTGCCACCGCAGATAACCCCGACACTCCCTCTCCGGGGACGGTTTGACCCCCTGCGGTAACCGATTCGCGAGACTTCGTCGTATGCAAAACCGGCAAGGACCTCCCCTACCGTTCTTGCCTGGGCCTCGTCCATCCTGCTGAAAATCAGGGTTTCATCCCTGTCGGAACAGCCTCCTGCTATTTTCTCAAGCTGTTTCGCCGTCTTGCCCGGGCAATAGATGACTTCACCGATACCACACCGGTAAGCGCGGTGCACATCCAGGCGGATATCGTCCATGTGGAGGGTCGCTATGCTCGACAGGGCCTCAAGCCCCTCCTCGACAGACATCTGTCTGTTTCGGATTTTTTCCAGGAAATCCCGGTACGGACTCTCGGGGGTTGGGATCATGTCCGCAGGAGCCCTACTCCCATTCGATCGTTGCCGGGGGTTTGCTCGTCACATCGTAAACGACCCGGTTGACTCCCTGGACCTCGTTGCAGATCCGGTTTGCCGTCCTGTTGAGAAGGTCCGACGGTAGCCTGGCCCAATCCGCGGTCATGGCATCGAGCGATTCGACCGCCCGGAGAGCGATGGCTTCGGCATAGGTCCGTACATCACCCATCACCCCGACGCTTCGGGCAGGCAAAAGGACACAGAAGGCCTGCCAAAGGCGGTCGTAGAGGCCCGCCTTCCGGATCTCGTCGATGAAAATGGCATCGGCCCTTCTCAGGGTGTCGAGGCGGTCGGCTGTGATCTCGCCAAGGCATCGGACCGCCAATCCCGGTCCTGGGAAAGGATGCCGCCCAAGTATCAGTTCCGGTACACCTAGCATTCGGCCGATTTCACGTCCCTCGTCCTTGAAAAGATCACGCAGGGGTTCGAGAATTTTCAGGGACATCCGCTCGGGAAGCCCCCCAACGTTGTGGTGCGTCTTGATGACCGCGGCTCCCTTGCCCTTGTGCCCACTTTCGATGATGTCGGGATAGAGAGTCCCCTGGAGAAGCCATTGCGCCCCCCCGATCTCCGCAGCCTTCTCCTCGAAGACCCTGACAAAGAGTTCGCCGATGATCTTTCTCTTCCTTTCTGGCTCCGAAACCCCCCTGAGCCCTTCCAGGAAACGACCCGATGCATCGACGTAATGGATTCGCAGGTTCATCCCGCGGTAAGCCTCCAGAACTTCTTCCGCCTCGTCCAGGCGCAAGAGGCCGTTGTTGACAAAAATGCAATCGAGCTGGTCTCCGATCGCTTGTGCCGTCATAACCGCCGCCACGGTCGAATCCACCCCACCGGAGAGTCCGCATACAACCCGATCGGTCCCCACCTGCTCCCGGATCGCCCGGACCATCTGGTCCGCCCAATCGCTCAGGTTCCAGTCCGGCACGCACTCGCAGATGGAGAAAAGGAAATTCCTCAGGATATCCATCCCTCTCGGCGTGTGTGCGACCTCGGGGTGGAACTGAAGGGCCGTGATCCGGCTTGCCTTGTCCGCAAACCCTGCGATGAGCCTTCCCCCGCTTTCGGCGATGGCATGGCATCCAGCTGGCAGAGAGGTCACACTGTCCCAGTGGCTCATCCAAACCGATAGGGATTCAGGCATCCCTTTCAGGAGAGGGTTTTCAAAATCCAGGACACGGACTTCCGCAGGTCCGTATTCCGCCAGGGGAGCCTGCATGACGGTCCCACCCAGGCGATGGGCAAGAAGCTGCATGCCGTAACAGATCCCCAGGATCGGGATCCCGGAATGGAGGATGGAATCCGGGATCGTTGGGGCATCTTCCTCAAGGACGCTTCGGGGTCCCCCGGAAATGATGATCCCGTTCGGGTTGCGGGCAAGGATCGCCTTTTCCGGGGAATCCCACGGAAGGATTTCACTATGGACCTGAAGTTCCCGTATTCGCCTGGCGATGAGCTGCGTGTACTGGGAACCGCAATCCAGGATGACGATATTCGAATGAGATGCCATGAAAGAGCCCTGAGGGCTTCTCCCCCTTCGGCTTGAAATCGGGATGGTCGTATTCGAGTTTATCTTAACAGACAAAGACCTTGACAGAGAACCGATCCTGTCGAAAAAAAAAGCCCCCGCATTGCGCGGGGGCCAAGCGGAAATCCTATCCCTAGTCGTAATCGCCCATTCCGCCAGGCATGGCGGGCATGGCATCCTTCTTCTCGGGCTTATCGCCGATGAGGGCCTCGGTCGTCAGGACCATCGCCGCGATGGAAGCGGCGTTCTGCACAGCGCTCCTCGTAACCTTGAGCGGGTCGATGATCCCTTCCTTTACCATGTCGACGTAATCGCCTGTCGCTGCGTTCAGGCCCTGACCCCTGGGAAGCCCCAGGACCTTTTCGACGACCACGTCGCCCTGGTAACCAGCGTTGGAGGCGATAAGGTGGAGAGGCTCGGTAAGGGCCTTGCGCACGATCGTTGCGCCGGTCTTTTCGTCGCCGGACATGGACTCGATGTACTTCTCGAGCGCGGAGAGGGAATTAACCAGGGCAACGCCGCCGCCGGCGACAATCCCTTCCTCGACAGCCGCGCGAGTCGCGTTCAGGGCATCCTCGATGCGATGCTTCAGTTCCTTCTGCTCGGTCTCGGTAGCCGCTCCAACCTGGATGACGGCCACACCGCCGACCAGCTTCGCCAGGCGCTCCTGCAACTTCTCCTTGTCGTACTCGGAGGTGGAGTCTTCCAGTTCCTTGCGGATCTGCGCAGCGCGAGCATGGATCTTCTCTGAATCTCCCTTGCCCTCGACGATGATCGTTTCTTCCTTGGTGACTCGGATCGTCTTCGCCCGGCCCATCATGGTGAGGTCGGCATTCTCTAGCTTGAGGCCGACTTCTTCGCTGACAACCTGTCCACCGGTGACGATGGCGATGTCCTGGAGCATGGCCTTGCGACGGTCCCCAAATCCCGGCGCCTTGACGGCGACAACCTGCAGGATACCGCGAAGCTTGTTGACCACGAGGGTTGCAAGGGCTTCGCCCTCGATGTCCTCGGAGATGATCATGAGAGGCTTGCCGGTCTGGACAACCTTCTCAAGCACGGGAAGGAGATCCTTGACGTTGGTGATTTTGCCGTCGTTGATCAGGATGTGGGCGTCCTCGAGAACGGCTTCCATCCGCTCTGCGTTGGTGACCATGTAGGGGCTGATGTAGCCCTTGTCAAACTGGAGCCCCTCGACGGTTTCAAGGGTCGTGCCGACCGTTTGGCCGTCTTCGACGGTGATGACGCCATCTTCTCCGACCTTCTCCATCGCTTCCGCGATAAGATTGCCGATAACCTTGTCGTTGGCGGAAATTGCCGCGACCTGGGCGATCTTGTTGCGCTCCTTTACGGCGATGGAAAGCTCTTTCAGCTCGTCCACAACCACGTCCACTGCGCCTTCGATCCCGCGGCGCATCAGGATACCGTTCGCGCCGGCGGCAACGTTCTTCATGCCTTCGCGGATCATGGCACGTGCCAGGACCGTGGCGGTGGTCGTCCCGTCCCCGGCAACATCGTTCGTCTTGGAGGCAACTTCCTTCAGGAGCTGGGCCCCCATGTTCTCAAAGGGGTCTTCGAGCTCGATCTCCTTGGCAATCGTCACGCCGTCGTTGGTGATGGTGGGAGAACCGAACTTCTTCTCGAGGACGACATTGCGGCCCTTGGGGCCTAGCGTCACGCCAACGGTGTCTGCAACCTTGTTGATTCCCTTTTCCAGGGAGCGACGAGCTTCCTCGCCGAAACTCAGGATCTTGGCCATTTCAGGGTTCCTCCTGTTCTAAATGGTTTCCAGGGTTACTCAACGATCGCGAGGATATCGCGCTCGCTCAGGATCAGGTATTCTTCGCCGTCAACCTTGACCTCGGTACCGGAATACTTCCCGAAGAGGACCCGGTCGCCGACCTTGACTTCCGGCGGGAGCTTCTGGCCGTTCTCCAGAACTTTGCCCGACCCGACAGCCATGACCTTGGCTTCCTGGGGCTTCTCTTTCGCTGTGTCCGGTAGGACGATCCCGCCGCGGGTCTTTTCTTCCTGGGTCAGGACCTTGACGACGATGCGATCCGCCAAAGGCTTCAACTGCATGAGACATCCCTCCTGCGATTTGGTTTATTGTATTAGCACTCGTCGATAGCGAGTGCTAATTTCCCGGTAAAAAGTGTAGAAGCCACCCTCGATTCCCTCAAACAGGGCCTAGCCCGATTAGAGACAAATAGATGCTTTTTAAGGGATTTATCTGCCTTTTTATCCTTTTCTCTTCGTTTTCAATCGGATAAAAGAGGCAAGGCGGGATCCGGTGAAAGGTCAAGCCCGCTCCGGCGTCCTCTCCAGTAACCGTTGTATGCGGCCGCTGCCACCATCGCACCATTGTCGGTGCAGAGCTGGGCGGGCGGCAGGAAGACCTGCCAGTCCTTCCTTGCCAGGAAGGCTGCCCGCAGCCCGCTGTTCGCTGCAACACCTCCCGAAAGGGTGACCCGATTAACCCCAGTCATTCGGACAGCCAGGTCCACCTTGGTGAGAAGGGCCAAGACCACGGCTTTCTGGAAAGAGGCACACAGGTCCTCCACGGGAACCACCCCCTCGTTCTCGAGGCGGCGAAGGAGAGTCAGGGCCGCTGTTTTCAGGCCGCTGAAACTAAATTCGACCCTTGGAGTGTCAGCCATGGGAACAGGAAGAGGAAAAGCCCCGCCGTTCCCCAACCCTGCCAGGCGATCGATTGCAGGCCCACCGGGATACCCCAGCCCAAGCACCTTTGCCAGCTTGTCGTAGGCTTCGCCGGCAGCATCATCCCTCGTGCAGCCAAGAAGTTTGTAATCCCCGAATGCCCTGACCAGGATGACTTCCGTATGCCCCCCCGAAACGAGGAGGGTCAAAAAAGGAGGGGAGAGTTCGGGAGAATGGATGACATTGGCAAAAAGGTGCCCCTCCAGGTGGTTCACGCCCAAAAGGGGCAAATTCCAGGCCTGTGCTAGCGCTTTCGCCGTCATGACTCCCACGAGAAGTGACCCCATGAGCCCCGGTCCCGCCGTGACGCCGATGAGACCGATTTCGCGGGAAGGGTCCTTGATGCCTGTCTCTGAAAGTGCCGAGAACAGGAGAGGGAGGATCCTTTCCTGGTGATCACGTGAGGCCAGTTCCGGAACAACCCCCCCATAAGGCGCATGAAGTCCGAGCTGGCTGGAAATCAAGGAGGACAAAACCCTCGACTGCCCTTCGAGGACCGCTACAGCCGTATCATCGCAGCTGCTCTCGATGCCCAGGGTCAGGAAACGTTCCGGCCTCAATGCCCTCCACACCCCCCGCATCCCGCGCAGGAACCGGCGCACTGGCAGGCCTTCGAACGCTTCGTTTCTCCCCTCTCGTGCAGTAGGACTTTTCCCCTGCACTCTGGGCAGCGGGAGGCGAACCCTTCAGATTCGAACCGGTGGTCGCAGGATGCGCACCGATAGGCGTGAGCAAGAGTCATTTGCCGGGAACCTTCCATTTCGCCTCTTCCTTTTCATATCCGACCACGATCTCCGTGCCTGCCTTGAGAACGGTCCTGGGAATGCTGAACGCCAGCGTTCCCGTGAAACCGCTCGGCAACTCCCCGGTCGGCGTATATTCTTTCATGGTAAGCAAATCTTCTGAGGAGACTCCATGAGAGCCTACAAAAAGGTTCCCGGGAACCAGTTCCCAAGGGGTGAAAGTCTCAAACCTTAGAATGAAGAGTGATTTCCCCTTGAGGGACTTCTCCCCAAGGTGCCGGGAATGCCAGGTCAGCCATTCGGGAGAACCCGGGTCCGCCCTGGCCGCTGAAGCAAGGGCCGTGTCGACATAGATAAAAGTCAACCTCGCCCTGGCCCCGAGAACGAGGTCGCCCAGGACTTGCCCATCAATCCAGACATTGGCGGATCTTTCTTCAAGAAGCTGGTCCAGGTCTTTGGGCTGGGCAGCCCCGGCATCTCCCGCAAGAACGAACAGCAAGAGAAGAAACAGGCATGCACACGCCAGGCGCTTCATCATTCCTCACTCCCCCTGCCTCCATCAATTGGGGCGGAGCCCTCCCGGGTGTCCCCGGTCAGCTCTTCCACCGTGAACAAATAGGATGTCCCGCAAAAATGGCACCGGACCTCCTGGACCCCATCCGGTTTTTCCCTTCCCATTGACTCCAGCAGAAGGGCTCGGGCAAGTTCCCGGCTGCATCTGCACGAGAAAGAAAACGCCACGTCTTCGAACCACTCGATTTCCATCCCGTCGAAGAGCGTCTCCATAGCGGTCCGGGCATTCTTGTGGGCTTCCATTAGAGAGCTCACGGAAGGGATGTTTCGCACCCTTCCCTCGATCGTGTCGATGAGGGAATCCTCCGCCCCTGGCAAAACCTGGACCATGAACCCGCCTGCCGACAAGACCTTTCCCGGAGAGGCGCTCACTCCAAGGGCGACGGCCGTGGCTGTCTGCTCGGAGAGACGGTAATAGTGGGCGATGTCCTCGGCCACTTCTCCCGAAAAAAGAGAGATCTGGCTCGACATAGGTTCCTTAAGGCGCACGTCGCGAAATACGCAAAGGGTTCCTTCGCGCCCAACACCGGAGGCGACATCCAGCTTACCCGCTTCCGATGGCGGCAGTTCCACCTCCGGGTTGGCCACGTATCCCCGCACCTGCCCCTGGGGCTCGGCATCCGCGACCACGAGCCCAAGAGGGCCTCCTCCATCAAGCTTAAGTGTAACGCGGGCCTTTTTAAGCTTGATATCGAGGGCCATCATCATGGCCGCCATCATGAGACGCCCGAGTGCAGCAGTGGCAAGAGGACTCAGCTTCTGCCGACGCATCGAGTCAGCCACCAGGTCATCCGCCTTGACCGCGAAAATCCTGAAGTTCCCCTCCGCCAGGAGTCCCCTGGATACCACGGCACCGGGCCGGAACTCCTCGATTTGCTCCTTTTCCTTTTTCAAGAGCTTCTTTCCTCCTTCTCAAAGGCCCCGTAGACCCATTTCCACTCGGAACATCCCATCTTCCACGAGGCAAGCCCGTAAACGACCGCCCCAGCCAAAACGGAGGCGAAAACCCAGGCCAGCTTTCCCCAGAGAGCGAGCCCCGGGTTGTAGGGAAGGAAAAAGGTTCCGGCAAGGATTGCCGCGAACATTATCGCAAGGGAGGCTCCATGGGAAAGCATCCACCCGGCCGTCAGAACCTTTATGGGCTCCCCCAGGTGGTGGCGCAGCCTCCACACTCCCATGAGAGCCCCGCCTGTAAAAGCGAGGGATGAAGCCAGGGCTAGCCCCGCGTAGGAAAAAAAATGGACCAGGAGAATGCTGAAGACCAGGTTCAATATAACGGTGAACCCCGTGACTTTCAGCGCTTCCCTGGGCAAGCGCCTTGCGTAAAGCCCCCTCATCACCACTGTCGAACAGGCCATACCGGGAAGCCCCAGGGCATACAGGGCCAATGCCCGGCTCGTCGCTTCCCACGCCCAGTCGTTGAATGCGCCCCGGACAAAGAGGACATGGACCATCGGCTTGGCCAGCAGGGTCATTCCCACGACAACGGGCAAGATCACGAAGAGGGTGAATCTCAAGGCATCGCGGACCATCAGGGCAAACCCGGCGGTTTCATCGGCACCGAGGCGGGAAAGCATCGGAAGCACCGCCTGGGAGATGGCAATGACAAAAAGCCCTAGCGGAAGCTGTATGACCCTGTCCGCATAACTCAGGACCGAAATCGTGCCGCCCTCCAGGAACGATCCCACCATTCGGCTGATTACGGGATTGACCTGGTTCAGGGAGAGCCCGGCCATGTAGGGGAAAAACAGGCAAATAACCTTTCTTAGTTCCGGGTTTCCCCAATCCGGCCTGGCAGGGAGCAGTGGCATGCCCAGGGCACCTGCCCTCCACCACTGAAGGAGCATCTGGGCGGCTCCCCCCGTCAACACGGCCGCCGGAAGGGCCCATATCCCCATGCGGGGTGCTAGAATGGCCAGGAGTGCGATGTAAAGAAGATTGCTCAGCGCAGGAGCAACGGCCGGGATGAAATAGCTGTCCATGGTGTTTAGGACCCCCATCGCGAGAGCCGCGACGGAAACCAGCAGCAGGAAGGGAAACATGAAGCGCGTCAGGATAACCGCAAGCCTGGCGTCCTCCCCCGAGAAGCCGGGCGCCATGATCCTTACAAGGAGAGGAGCGCCCAGGAGCCCGATGAGGACCGTTGCGCCCCCGGCCAGCAACAGGACCGTTGTCATTTGGCGAGCGAGCCTTGAGGCTTTTTCGCGACCTTCCTCGGCCATGACCCGTGAAAAGACGGGCACAAATGCTGCCGAAAGCGCCCCCTCGGCTAGAAGTTGCCGGGACAGGTTCGCGAGCGTATAGGCTACCAGGAAGGCATCCAATTGCCGCGTCGCCCCGAAAAGGGCCGCGGTGATGATTTCCCGCAACAGGCCAAGGACACGGCTCGCAAGGGTTCCGACCATCATTCTCATGGCGTGGCGCACCATCTTGCTCAAGGGGGAAACCATCACAGGACCTCCTGCAGTCCGAGTTGAAAGGGGAGATCCCCGTGGGGGAAATCCGCACAACAGTCTGGTGCATGGGAAACCCGCTTCGGGGGGATGACGGGGCTGCCGTCCGATGCGGGGAAATGCTGCTTGAAAAGCCTGAAGCGCATCTTGAAGTCATCCTGTGCGAGACGGTACCGGAGAACTTTGCTGCACCACTCCGCAGGAATCCTCCTGAAAGACTTGTAATCCTTGATGCCTGCTTCATGGGTTCTGAACCCGGAACGATCCGGTTGCTGGACTTCGAATGCCTGAACGGCCTAACGGAAACCACCCATGGGATGCCTCTGGGCGAAATCCTGAAAGACATCCTCCCCGCCGACAAGATCTTCGTCATCGGTATCGAGCCCAGGAGCACCGATTTTTCGCTCGCTCTGAGCCCCGAAGTCGAGGCGGCCGTCCAGCGCCTGGCCCGTGCCCTGAAGGACGGGTCATGGATCCACACCCCCAGGAGCCCTTTTAGAGCGTGAACCGGTCTCCGAGGTAGTACTTGCGGGCGACCTCGCTTTCTGAAACATCCTTCGGGGTCCCCTCCACCATGATCTTCCCCTGGTGGATGATAGCTGCCCGGTCCGTGATGGCCAGAGTGTCCCGCACGTTGTGGTCGGTGAGCAGGATGCCGTACCCCTTCCCCCGTAGTCCCAGGATCATCTGCTGGATATCGAAGACCGCGATGGGATCGATCCCGCTAAAAGGTTCATCAAGGAGAAGGAACTCAGGCATGGCCGCAAGACAGCGCGCCAACTCCACCCGCCTTCTTTCCCCGCCGCTTAGAGCGTAGCCGGGAGAGTCGGCGATACGGTCAATGCTGAACTCGGAGATCAGGTGGTCAACCAGCCTATCCCGCTCGGCGGGTGTTTTTTCAAGCTCCTGCAGGACCAGGTCCAGGTTTTCGCGAACCGTGAGATTCCGGAAGACGGAAGGTTCCTGCTGCAGGTAGCCCACGCCCATCCGGGCCCTCCGGAACATCGGGAGACCGGTGATGTCCCTCTCGTCGATGAGGATCGATCCCGCATCCGGCCGAACCAGGCCTACGATCATATAAAAGGTCGTGGTCTTCCCGGCCCCGTTGGGGCCCAGGAGACCAACGATCTCGCCCTGCCTGACTTCAATCGAAACGGAACTGACGACCTCTCTCCCCTTGTAAGATTTCTCAAGGGAAACCGCCCGGAGGACATGGGAAACCGTCACGGCGCCTTGCTCTCCTTGCCCGGGGTGAAGATCAGCTGCGGCCGTCCCTGTGCCTCGATCCTCCTGGAGGCAAGGTTGTAAAGGATGGTTTCCGACTTTACGCTCCGTCCTGACTGGAGGGCTTCCGCATTGCCGACCAAAGCCACGGTTCCTTTGGCCTTCGAGAAAAGCAGGCGATCCCCTTTCAGTGTGACGGGAGAACCACCGCTGCCCTCGGCAACGGCAGAAACCTGTCCGGTTGCGGTCAATTCCCTCAGGCCCTCCCCATCCGTCTGGGCTTCTATCCTGCCCGCCTTAAGGGAGATCCTTTCCTGCCGGTCCTCAAAGCGCCGGACCTGCGATGCCCAGAAGCGGTCGCCTTTGCGCCCCGCTTCCCTGGCTTCAAGAACCCGTCCCGGCATTTCGGCAACTACGCCCCCCTTCGCTGCGTATTCGGGGGAAGGACCGAAGATCCATTCAAGGGAAGCGGCGGCAAGCCGCTCCTGCGGCCGTGTCAGGACGACCTGTCCGGAGGCCGTGACACGTTGTGGAGCCCGGTCTATAAGCGATATCTCCTGTGCAGACAATTCCATCTTGTGCACGCTCCACTTGGCCTTGACCGATCCCCAGGCCCTGAAACGCTCTCCTGCCGGATCCCCTTCAGCAAAACCCGCTGCCAGGTCCAATCCGTCCCTTTCCAGCCGGACGTTGCCCTCCGCACGGATCAGCCGGCTTGCCGGGTCATAGGTCAACGTATCGGAAGTCAGCTTGACCTGGCTTGCGATCGCTGTTCCTGGGCCTACGGCAAGAAATCCGACGGACAAGAGAAGGACACAAAGGAACCCGGTTATTTTTTCAGAACCGAGCATCGCGCACACCCCTCCTCCCGGCCGGCGCCGGGTCAAAACGAAAGCCTCTCGCCGGGTTCAAGCCGGATTCCCTCGACCCCAACGGGCAACGCGGACAGGAATTCACCCGGGTCCGCCTCGATTCCAGGAAACGTATTGTAGTGCATCGGAACGACCCGTTTGGGCCGGATCATCCCAACCGCCCGGAGGGCATCCGGGATGTCCATGACGTAGCAACCGCCGATCGGAATGAGCGCCAGGTCAATGTTCAAGGCCTCCAGGAGCCCCATATCGGTCGTCAGGCCGGTATCCCCGGCATGGTAAACCCTGAAATTCCCAACCTCCAGGACGATCCCGACGGCTACGCCCCCATAAAACGTCTCTTTACCCTCCGTGATCCCCGAGCCGTGGATCGCCGAAACGAACTTGACCCGGCCGAATGGGAACGGAACCCAACCGCCCACGTACATGGGACGCGTCTTGAGCCCCTTCCCGGAAAGATAGCGGCAGATTTCGGCGTTGGCCACCGCCGTTGCCCCCGTTCTCAGGCCCAGTTGGACGGTATCTCCCAAATGGTCGCCGTGGCCATGCGTCACGAAAAGATGAGTCAGGCTTTCAAAATCCCCGGGAGCCACGCAGGCCTGGTCGTTGCCCTTGAGAAAGGGGTCGATCAACCCTTCCAGCCCGGGGGCGCTCACGTGGAATACGGAGTGCCCCAAAAAACGGATCATGGCCATTTCCTCAACCTCCCCTCCACCTGGATATCGGTCTCGCTGTAATGCCCGGATTCGTGAACCCTGACTCCCAAAAGCGTCAAATCGACCCCGACTCCCCTGCCTTCAAGCTCGAGCTCAACAGGTCCCGGGCGACGCGCTTCTGCCCAGTCGGCCATCGCCCGCGATTCTTCCCAGCCTTCGACAGCCAGGTCTCCATGAACCATCCCGGACAAGGGGTCGACGTCGAGCCTGTAGCGCCATGGCCAGGCCGCAGAACCGTCGCGGATGCCCCGGCCCCCGAGGGTCGTCAAGCCCGGTCGCCACCCTCGCCGATAAAGATGCCCAGTTCCTTCAGCTGCTTGATTTCCACGTCCGATGGAGCCCCGGACATGAGGCACTGGGCTTTTGCCGTCTTCGGGAAAGCCATGACCTCGCGGATCGAACGACATCCGCACAGGAGGGCCACCAACCGGTCAAAACCCAGTGCGAGTCCTCCATGGGGCGGTGTTCCGTAGCTCAAGGCCTCCAGCAGGAACCCAAACCTTTCCCTGGCTTGTTCCTGGGTGAAGGAGAGGACCCCGAAAACACGTTCCTGTACCAACGGATCGTGAATACGGATTGACCCCCCTCCGATTTCGCTGCCGTTCAGCACGAGATCGTAAGCCCTCGAGCGGACCTTTCCCGGGTCCGCTTCCAAAAGCAGGATGTCGTCCGGGTGAGGGGCCGTGAAAGGATGGTGCATGGCGCACCACCGCCCCTCCTCGTCGTCCCATTCCAGGAGGGGAAAATCCCTCACCCAGAGGAAAGCCCATGCGGAACGGTCGACCAAGTCCAGCCGCGATGCGATTTCCAGCCGCAGAGTTCCCAGCATCGAGCAGGTTGAAACCCACTCCCCGGCCGCCACGAAAAGGGCGTCTCCGTCACGGAGGCCGGAACTCTCGCAGAGAGCCTTGCGTCCGTCCTCATCCAACACTTTCACAAGGGGCCCCTTCAGTTCGCCCGCCTTGACCTGGAAAGCCGCCAACCCCTTGGCACCCAGCCCCTTGGCCCGTTCTTCGAGATCCGACAGGTCCTTGCGGGAAAACGCGGCCCCGCCCGGAACACGCAGGCCGCGAACGGTGCCGCCCTCTGCCAGGATCTTTCGGAAAGGCTCGAAATCCGCCTTTTCGAACACGGGGTCGAGGTTGCAGATGCTCAGGGGGATTCTCAGGTCGGGCTTGTCACTGCCATAAGTTTCCATGGCTTCCTTCCAGGTCAGTTGAAGGAAGGGAGTCCCAATTTCCTCGGAGAGGATTTCAGCGAAAAGGCCTTTCACGTAATCCTCGAGAAGCCCGATGATATCCGTCTCGGTGATGAAGCTCATCTCAAGGTCCACCTGGGTGAACTCGGGCTGGCGGTCCGCCCTCAGGTCCTCGTCCCGGAAACACTTGACGATCTGGAAATACCGGTCACAGCCACTCACCATGAGGATCTGCTTGAAAAGCTGCGGCGATTGCGGCAGGGCATAAAACTCCCCGCGGTTCACGCGGCTCGGGACAAGGTAATCCCGCGCCCCTTCGGGCGTAGACTTTGTCAGGATCGGCGTCTCGACCTCCAGAAAGCCGTGATGGATCAGGAAGTTGCGCGTAAAAGCGGCCGCATGGGCCCTGACCCGCAGGTTCTCCTGCATCTTCGGCCTTCTCAGGTCAAGGTAGCGATGCCGCAGGCGGAGATTCTCGTCAACCTTGTCCACTTCGCCCATCTCGAACGGCAAAGGGGCGGACGGAGAAAGCACGAGAAGGTCTTCGGCCAGGATCTCCCATTCCCCGGTCGGCAGGTTAGGGTTCTCCGTCCCTGCGGGGCGGCGCCTCATTTTCCCTCTTACCGCCAGGACATATTCGCTCCGTAGATCCTTTGCCGACTCATGGGCTTCAGGTGTCGCTTCCGGATTGAAAACCACCTGGACTGTTCCAGTATGGTCCCAGATTTCCAGGAAGATGATCCCTCCCAGGTCTCGGCGTTTTCTCAGCCACCCGTTCAGGACGACTTGCTGCCCCTCGATCTCCGAACAGACCAGGCCACAATAAACCGTTTTCTTCCACGAATCGTCAAAATACCGGGCACTCACCGCTTCAGGACTCCCTTCAAGAGAAAAAAACCTAACAACGTGCAGATCCCGCCCTGGCGGCGAGGTCGGCTACAACCCTGCCTCGTGCGACTTCTGCCTGGGTTCCCGTGGCCATTTCCTTCACGGCTACGACTCCCTTTTCGATCTCGCTCGAGCCCAGGACGCAAACAAAAGTGGATTTCGCGGTTCCGGCAGCCTTCATCTGGGCCTTCACGCCCTTGCCGGAAGTGTCCATATCCGCGGGAACCCCTGCCTTTCTCAGTTCGTAGAGGAGGCGCAGGCCCTCGTCCCGGGCGCTTTCCTCGGCAACCACCACCGTGACAAAAATCGAGGGTTCCGTGCCGAAGCTGAGCCCTTGCTGTTCCATCGTCAGGACGATGCGATCCAGTCCGGCTGCAAACCCCACGCCCGGGGTATGGGGTCCACCGATCGCTTCCGCGAGGTTATCATAACGTCCCCCGCCGCATACGGCATTCTGGGCCCCAAGGTCACCCGACAAGACCTCGTAGGCGGTTTTCGTGTAATAGTCCAGGCCCCTGACAAGTCTCTTGTCGATCCGGAACTTCGCCCCGAGCAGGTCGAGACCTTTCAAGACCTCGTCAAAATGGTCCCGGCATTCCCCGCAAAGGTGATCCCGCACATCCGGGGCCCCGTCCGTTATGGTCTTGCAGGTTTCGACCTTGCAATCAAGGATCCTCAGGGGATTTCGATCGAAACGCCCCTGGCAGGTCGGGCACAGGGAATCGAAATGCTTTCGAAGGTAATCCTGCAGGGCTGTGCGGTAGAGAGGCCTACAGGCAGGACAGCCCACCGAGTTCACCAGGACCTCCAGGTTCGCCAGGCCGAGCCTGCGGAAAATTTCCAGGGAAAGGGCAATCACTTCGACGTCCACTAGCGGGCTGGAAGAGCCGATAGCCTCAAAATCCAGCTGCCAGAACTGGCGGTAGCGCCCCTTTTGCGGGCGCTCGTATCGCATCATGGGACCCGCACACCATAGCTTGGAGGGCTGGGGGCCGCTTGCCATTCCATGTTCCAGGTAGGCGCGCACCATCGATGCGGTCGCCTCGGGCCGGAGGGTCAGGCTGCGGCCGGACCGGTCGGAAAACGTGTACATTTCCTTTTCAACGACGTCTGTGGTCTCGCCAATCCCTCGGGAAAACAGTTCCGTCTGCTCGAATATCGGCAGATGGACCTCCCGGTATCCGAAATCCTCCGCTATTTTTCGGGTCACCTCGAAAATCGATGCCCATTTCCAGGACTCGTCCGGGAGTATGTCTCTCACGCCACGAGGCGCCTTGATGTTTTCCATCCGTTCTGACCTCCTGCAAATTTTGAGTTCGTGACGTGTATTTTACCCGAAAGGGGAGTAATTTCATCTGCCCCGCAAAAAAAAGGCGGCCTCGCTCCTTGCGGAGGGAGAACCGCCAAGATGTCTCCGTTTCCCGGGGTGAAGACCTAGCGGGCCTCCAGCTGGAACTTGATCGCGGTCCGCTCCTCCCCGTCGATCTCGATTTTTGCAAAAGCAGGAATGCAGACCATGTCGATCCCGTTGGGGGCGACGTACCCCCTTGCGATTGCGATCGACTTCACCGCCTGGTTCACGGCTCCTGCGCCCACGGCCTGGACTTCCACGGCCCCTTTTTCACGCAGGACGGCAGCCATGGCCCCCGCAACGGACTTGGGCTGTGAAGTGGCCGAGACCTTGAGGATTTCCATACTCTCCGACCCCCTTGCGCTGGTGTGATGTCGTTCGAATGTCCGAATGAAGCCGCGGATTCAGGGTCTGTTAATTGTATCTCCATCCTTTAGGTAAATCAAGGTTAGTTTATCATGTTATCCGGAAAGCAAACGATCGCGCCCAAAAAGGGAAACCTTTTCCGCAAGGTCCATTGCAACCTCCCTGGACGGAAGTGCCGTGCGCCAAGTCCAGTTTCCAAGGAGGCTGGACGGCTGGTTCATCCTCGCTTGTCCGTCAAGGCCCAGGACATCCTGCATCGGGCAGATCGCCCAGCCTGCCCTGGAGGAAAGGCCCAGCCTGACGAGGTCCGCAGCCACTCCCTCTGCCCTTACCGGGTGCCCGACGTACCGGGAAAGGAGGGCCTTGCTTTCGGGGCCAAGTTCTTCCTCGAACCATCCGCGGGCCGTGTTGTTGTCATGGGTTCCCGTATAGGCCACGACAGCTTCGGGAAAGTTGTGGGGTGCGTGCAGGTTCGAGCCGACGTCTCCGGAAAAGCCGAATTGGAGGACCCTCATCCCGGGAAGGGCAAAACGGTCTTTTAGGCTTTCTACATCCGGGGTGATGATCCCCAAGTCTTCCGCCACGATGGGCAATCCGGGGTGATCCTCCGCAAGCCGCTCCAACAGGGCCTCCCCAGGCGCCTTGACCCATTCGCCGTGAATAGCCGTCTCTTCCCCGGCGGGGATCGACCAGAAGGCAGCCAGCCCCCTGAAATGGTCGAGGCGGAGGTAGTCGAAAAGGGACAGGGCATGGCGGACCCTTGACCTCCACCATGAAAAATCGTCCCTGCGATGGATCTCCCACCGGTAGGTTGGGTTCCCCCACCTTTGCCCCGTCCGGCTGTAATAATCGGGAGGCACTCCGGAAACCGTAACCGGCCTGCCGTCCGGCCCGAGATCGAAACCTTCCTGCCAACTCCAGGCGTCCGCGCTATCCAACCCCACGTAAATAGGCAGGTCCCCGAAAAGGGTTATCCCGCGGCTCCTGGCCTCCTCGCGCAGCTTGCCCCACTGGCGGTAAAAAAGCCACTGCCCGAACTCGACCCTGTCCCTTTCGGGCTTCAGGGTTGCAACAGCTTCTTCCAGTGCCTGGGGATCTCTCTTCCGTAGAGACTCCGGCCAATTGAGCCAGGATTCGCCTCCCTGCGCAGCCTTGATAGCGCAAAAGAGGGAATACTCTTCAAGCCAACCGCTATTTTGCGCACGAAATTCGTCGTACTCCTCCCTAAGCCCCCGGTGGGAAACCCCATCCCTGAAACAACTCCATGCCTTGTCCAGGGCAGCCCCTTTGCGATCGAAAACGAGGTCCCAGTTTACGGGAGCTTCGGGTGCCGTCCAATCCGGCATTCCGGCCGAAGGGGGAAGGAGTCGCATCCTCACCAGGTCTTCCAGGTCGACAAGCAACTCGTTGCCTGCAAAGGCTGAGACCCCGCAGTATGGAGAACCGCCAAGGGCCCTGTCCACCGGACCAACGGGCAGGATCTGCCAGAGACTCTGCCCCGCATCGACAAGGAAATCAAGGAAATCCGTCGACTCGATACCCAGGCCGCCGATTCCGGCACCTGACGGAAGGGAGGTGAGATGCTGCAGGATTCCGCTTGCCCGCTTTCCTTTGAGGTTCATCTGTCGCTCCTCTTACGCTTTAGCGTTGTTTCTGCAGGCACTGGATATTCCTTCCTTATTTTATATGAAGCGAGGCTTTGACGGGACCCCTTTTGACCGTAAAATGGGACCATCACCCGATTTGAGGGAGGGATACGGATGCAGTGGGAAAGCTTCTTCAACCTTAAAGCCGGCCGAATCGGCCCGTCAATCATCGCAGAGATGGCAAGAATGATGGGTCCGGACGGCATCTCTTTCACCAGCGGGGAACCCTCTGCAGACCTCATTCCCCTGGATGGGCTCAAGGCTGCTTTCAAAAAAACCCTCCGGGACGCCTCGCTTTTTTCCTACCCCTCCACGCCGGGATACCCCCCGTTGAGGGAATGGATTTCCGAATGGATGTCCCGTGAAACCCTGGCCCCAGAGTGGCTGGATCCTTCGTGCGTGATCCTGACCAACGGATCCCAGGGAGCCGTGAATTTGGTGGCGGAAACCTTCATTGACCCGGGAGACCTGGTGCTGACTGAAAGCCCGACCTACCCCGAAGCCCTGCTGGCTTTCCAGCGGGAAGGCTCGGTCATCCTGCCCGTCCCGATCGACGAGGAGGGGCCCATACCCGAAGCGCTGGAAGAGGTCCTAGCGAGACGGAAGGCAAAGTTCTTCTACACGGTCGTCAACTTCCAGAACCCTTCGGGCTGCACGACGTCGGATCGCAGGAAGGCCGCAATCCTCGATCTGGCCAGGAAACACGCCTTCTTCATCCTTGAAGACGATCCCTACCGGTACCTGCGCTACGAAGGAAAACACACGCGAAGCTATTTCGAGATGGCCGGGGATGACCAACGAGTGATCTACCTCGGGAGTTTCTCCAAGATCCTCGCTCCCGGGGTCCGTTGCGGCTGGTGTGCCTTCCCGCCAGGCGTGAGAAACAAGCTGCTTGAAATCCGGCTGAGCCTGGAACTATGCCCTACCGCTCTCACACAGGGCGCTGTTTTCGAGTACCTCCGCGAGTGTGACCTTGAGAAACACCTGGATGGGCTCGCCCGGGTCTACAGAACCCGGCGGGATGCCCTAGTCCGGGCCCTTGAAGTTTCCGCTTCCGCTACGGGACTGAGCCTGAGCGTTCCTGAAGGGGGCTTCTTCCTCTGGGGAACCTGCAGGGGCATACCGGACATGTTCGCCTTTGCCAAGTATGCCGCTTTGGAAAAAAAGGTAGGTTTTATCCCTGGGCGGTTCTTCTACCCGAATGCGGGGGAGGGAGAGAATACGATCCGCTTTGCCTTCGCCAAGGTGACGCCGGAACAGTCAATGGAGGGATCGAGGCGATTCAGGGAAGCCTTGGATAGCTTCCCTGGGAGGCATAACTTATGAAATGAACTTGCAGTACGTCACGAGGTCGTCCCCGGCCTCGTAGAAATCGGGAATCCGCCCGGTTTCACGAAAACCCGTCCGGAGGTAGAAACGACGCTGCCCTTCGTAATCCTGCCTGCCAGAGGTTTCCACGCGGAGGATTACCCGGCCTGTCAAGGACAACGCAACCTCTTCGAGATCTTCCAGGATGCGCCTGCCGAAACCTCTCCCCTGGAGCGGTTTCCCGACCACGATCCAGTAAAGGTCCCAAGCCCAGTCCGTCATGGGGGATCGTCCGAAAACGGCAAACGCAGCGATGATCCCCCGCTCCCGGCGTTCAACGAAGAGGTATCCCTTTGCAGGATCGGAAAAGGCATCCCTCAGGACTTCTTCCAGGATTTCAAGCTCACAGGGGCGGAAGGCACCCGTGCCTTCCGCCAGGCCGAGGTAAGTCTCCACGGTGTTTCCCGATGGCGAAAGGATGGAGTCAACAGGCATAGGCGAGTATCCTTTCCACCACCTGCGGGTAGGAATAGCCGCCGTTTCGCCCCTGGCGTGAAAACCCGCTGTCCTCGTTGATATCCGGGTTGGGATTGACGTCAAGGACGTAGGGAAAACCTTCCCTTTCACGCAAATCGACCCTGAAGTACCCTCTGCACCCGAGAATCTCCCCTGCCCTGCGCGCCGTGTCCACCAACCTTTTCCTGAGGCAGGAGGCAATACCCTCCTCGAGAACCGGCATGATTTCATGGAATTCCGCACAGGAAGGGTCCCACTTCGAATCGTAGTGGAGAAATGGCACCCTGCCCGAATAACGGGAATAATCGATCATGGAAACTCCAAGGACTTCGTAGGGAGGGGCTCCCAGGAAGCCCACGTTGAACTCGCGGCCCGGGATGAACTCTTCCAGGATAATCCCTTTCGGGAACTCGTCCAGTTTTTGGCGGAGGATTCTTTCAAGGCTTTCCTCCTTGCGGACAAGGCAATCCCTCTCGATACCCACGCTTCCATCTTCGAAGCAGGGCTTGATGAAAAGAGGAAAATCCAGCCCGGACCAGGGGCGTCCCTCCAGGTCCCTCAAAAAAATCCCGCGCGGAACAGGGATCGCGTTTCTTTCAAGAAGCCTCTTGGCACCATCCTTATCGAGGCACTTCGCCAAGGTTTTTGAAGGGTTTCCAGTGAAAGGAACACCCAGGTTCTCAAGCATCCGGGCAAAGGAAATTTCCGTGCCGGCATCGCTGCTGAATCCCTCGAACAGGTTGAAAACCCGTGCAGGAAGGCGGGAAGAGATGGCCTCACGAACCCGGTCAAGACGAGGAAAATCTTCCGTTCTCACGTAAAGTTTCTCTACCGGGACTCCCATGCCTTTAAAAACCGATTCCAGAGACTGGGTACACCGGAGCACGTCAAGGACATCCGCGCGCCCTGTCGCCTCCAGCCCGACCGCGATCAGGACACGTGCGGGATCAGGCATAACGGCAACCTGCGGGCAAGGCCAGCCCGCAGCGGCTAAAGGATTCCTCCAGGAGAAGGCGGACCAGTGTCGGGTAATCCCCTCCGTTCAGTTCGAAAAGGATCGGAAGATCCCCGAACTCGGGATTGAGTCCCGGAAGTGGATTAACGTCGATGACACGAGGCATCCCGTCACTGTCCAGCCGAAGGTCGATCCTGGCCATGTCCCTGAGTTCGAGAGCCTCATAGGCCTTGACCGCTTCCGTTTCGATCTGCAAACGGACCGAGGCGGGCAAGGATTCTGCATTTTCGTATCGCATGCACTCCCGCCAGTGCCTTTTTCGTTCGATCGAGTAGAGGAAGTCCTCTCCTGCGGCGGTGTTCGGCAGGACCCGCATGATCCCCAGAACCTTTACCTTCCGGTTGCCGGCAAGGCCTACGGTCACTTCCTCGTTGGGCATGAAATCCTCGACGATGGCGGGTTCATGGTACCTTTCGAGGATGTAGCGGACTTTCTCGAGGAGTTTCCTCTCGTCCGACACTATCGAATCGGCAAAAACCCCTTTGGAGGAACCTTCCCAACGGGGCTTGACGATGTAGCGCCTTCCCCCGTTGAAAATCCCTTTCAGGTAATCCAGTTTTTCAAGCCGGTCGATCATGTGCTGCCCGGGAACGGCAACACCAAGAGAACGGAGAAACTGCCCCGTCGTGTACTTGTCCAGGGTCATGGCGAGGGCGAGGGGATCGGAACCCGAGTAAGGGATACCCAGGCTTTCGAGAATGCAGGGGACCTGCGCTTCCCTGGAACGTGTTTTCCCGCGACCTTCCGCGATGTTCAGCACGAAGTCGGGCCTTGTCCTTGAAAGGGATTCCAGGAAGGAATCATCCTGGTTGAAGAGGAGAACCTCAAAACCATGGCACTCGATTTCAGCTTGCAGGGCTGTTATCGTTTCGAGAGGATCGTACTCTTCCTCGTCCTCCCCGTGCCCGGTCTTGAGATTGAAAGTAATTCCAACTGTCCTGACGGGTATCAGCGGGACCTCTTCCTCTTCCATACCTCTTCCCCCCCCCAATTATTTGCTGATCGATTTTGCGCTTATTCTGACATTTCAACGAAGGAAATCAAGAGGCTCGCAAGAATTCGCCCCTCCGGTTGAAACAAGACAGCCTCGAGCCAGAATGCTATGATGTCATCCGAGGTGATAAAGCTGGCTTTCATGCTGATGCGCCACGATGGCCGGATCCGGGTCGGCCCACTGCTTGCCGCTTTCGCAATCATCCTGGTCGCCAACGGCGTCATTCGCACGTGGCGAAGTTTTGAACAGGCGGAAACAAGAAGGGGCTACAATCGCCTTTTGGAAGAAGCGGAACTTCTCGCTTACCGGGTGTCTTCCCTGGAGGAGACTCTTTCGGGCCTTGAGGAAGAATTGGAAGCAAAACGCCGCCTGATTGAAAAACTGGACGTTGGAATAAGGGAAGAATCCGGCAAGGGCCGCCTTGAAACCATTGCCAGGAGAGAATCCGTCGTGAAACTCTATAATTTCCAGGCTGAAGACTACCGGGAAATCTATCGAAGGTACGAAGGGGAAGTGGCCAAGCTCAGGACTCTCTACGAAACCCTGAACAGGCTTGCTGACGAACTGGATCTGCCGTTATGGGAAATTCCCGTGAAAGCCAGGGAAAGAACCTCTTAAAGGCAATCCGACTGGAAGGGAGGAAAGGGATGAAGCCCGAACTTAAGCAACTGGACCTTTTTTCCCAGGACTTCCCGCAGGACATCCCGGGCATAGCCGCGTCCCCTGAAGAGAAACAAGCTCCCGTTCAGCGGAGAGAGGCGTCACCAAGCGTAACCGAGTTGCAAGCTATCCAGTGCACACGTTGCGGTGAATGGCTTTGTGATGCTCTTGCCGGGGCAAAGGCCTACTGCCCAAAGTGCCGGATCTGGTCCGGCTCCAGTTGAAGACCCTGCCCCTGTTCCGGGTTATTGGGTGGGACTTAATGGCGATTGAACGCATTAAAGTTTTCTGGTATAATTACGCACCGAAACCTTGAAAGATTTTTAAAGGAGTTGATGAGCGTGTCCGAAAAGTGGAAAGACCGCCTGACCGATCAGCTCTGCAAAGCCTTGCTCTCTCTCGATTCGGAGGAGGAGGCTTATCGTTTCCTCGAAGATGTGGCAACGATCGGGGAAATCATCGCCTTTGCACAGCGCCTTGAAGTGGCCCGCCTTCTCTATGAAGGCAACAACTACCCGCAGGTCGTCCAGAAAACCGGGGCCAGCACGGCGACAATCAGCCGTGCAAAAAATCTCATCGAACATGGTGCAGACGGTTTTACGCTTGTCCTGGAACGGATCGGGAAAAAGGAAGAAGGAAAGGCCTAGAAGGAACCGCTTTTGCCAAGGCCGATGCGCTCGCGAGCGCATCGGCCTTTTTTTACGGATTAATGTCGCTCAGTCGCTTGTTGCGCAAATAATCGACAAACTCCCGCTTCATCTTTCCCAGGAGGCCGTCGAAAAGGCATTTTTCAAAGGGACACTTCCCGCAACCGAGAAGACACGGCTTAATGCTGGGCTCGCCTTCGATGAGCCGATAGACCTCGTAGAGGGTGATATCCCCAGGGTCCTTCGCCAGGATGAACCCTCCCCCCGGGCCTCTCGACGAATAAACAAGCCCCCCCTTTGACAGGCGCTGGAAAACCTTGGCCATGTGCGCCTCCGAGACCCCGATCTCTTCAGCCATCTCCCGGACACTCAGGCGTCCTCCCCTGGAAACCAAAAGCCCCAAACCATGGAAAGCCAGGGAAACCGCTTCAGAAACCTGGACGACTTCCGACATTTCTTCCATCCCCTCCGGGTTCCGGATATTTAAGTTATTTGATGCCATTATTCCTCATATGTCAAGTCCGTTAAATTTTTCCGGGGAAACGGAACGTGCCTCTTTTAACTAACCTAACTTATTTAAGACTAAACCCGATTGTTCATTGATGGAACCGTTATTCTAAAATCTTTTCTTATAAGTCTTTGTTATGGCTTATCGAATTCCCTTGACTAGCCCCCCCCTATTTGTTTTAAATTAGGCGTGGGTACAACTGCCGGATGAACCCTTCCTGCCGTTGCGCCTAGATTACAAACATTTTTGGGAGGGATGGGAGTTATGCATAATCGAAAGTTCCTGGCCATCGTTTCGCTGCTCGTTTTCGCCCTGGTCCTCTCCGCAAGCTGCGCGCTCGCTGCGGAGAAAGTCCTGAAGATCGGGGTGCTCTTCCCGCTTACCGGCCCCTGTGCCACTGCGGGACAGCGCTGCGTAGCCGCTGTCGAAACAGCGGCCGAGGTGATCAACAACAAGCACCCCGAACTGGATGTCCCCCTCGCCAAGCAGGAAGGCATCCTCAAGGGAACGAAGATACAGCTGGTCGTCGCGGACACCCAGGGAAAGCCGGACGTCGCGAAGTCCGAAGCCGAGAGGCTCGTTAACCAGGAAGGTGTTTACACCATCATCGGTTCCTACAACAGTTCCGCCTCCAAGCCCGCCTCCGCCGTGACGGAGCGCTCGAAGAAAATTTTCATGTGCGGCTGCTCCAGCTCCGCTGCACTGACTGACCGGGGCTTCAACTATTTCTTCCGGCTTGCACCAACTGACAAGACTGAATCCCACGAATTCGTCGAATACATCGGATGGCTGAACAAGAACCAGAAAGCCGGCATCAAGACAATCGGTCTCATTTATGAAAACACCGAGTTCGGCAAGCACGCCGCCGACGAAGGCAAAGCCGCAGCAAAGGCTGCCGGCTTCGAAGTCGTGGTCGATGTCCCCTTCAACCCCGGTGCCACGAACCTGAACAGCGAAGTCCAGACCCTCAAGGCAAAGAACCCGGATGCCGTTTTCGGTGCCTGCCTTGGAGGCGACTACACGCTTTGGGTCCGGACGATGAAGCAGATGAACTGGCTTCCTAAAGTCGTGCTGAACTACTGCACGGGATACCAGGACCCGAAGATCACCCAGCAGCTGGCCGCAGACGGGAACTTCTTCATGGGCGGCACGGGCTACTCCCCGGAGATCGGTGCGAAGTACATGAAGAAAGTCGCCGCCGTCGAGAAGATCTACACCAAGAAAGTCGGCGTCCCCTTTGACAGCGATTCCATCCAGGAAGCCGTCGCCCTCTTTATCCTGGCGCAGGCCATCGAGAAAGCGGGCACCCTTGATGTCGAAAAGGTGGCCGAAGTGCTTCGCACGACGACCTTCGACTCCCCGCTTTCCCTCGGCGGCAAGGTTGCTTTCGGCCCGGGCGGGCAGAACATGAAAGCAACCAGCATCATCACCCAGCTTCACGACGGGAAGTACATGCCGGTGTACCCGACCAGCTACGCGGAGATCAAGGCAACCGTTCCCATGACACCTTGGGATAAGCGCTAATCCGCCTGGTCCGGAAAACATTTTCCCGGGGCGGGGGTATTCATTCCCCCCGCCCCTTTTAACTTGACCCGTTCCGTTAGGAGGATCTCGCATGAGCACGTTTGTGCAGGTAATGCTGGATGGGCTCCTGGCCGGCATGCTCTACGCCCTCGTGGCTGCAGGATTGAGCCTGATCTGGGGCGTCATGGACGTCATCAATTTCGCCCACGGCGAATTTCTCATGGTGGCCATGTACCTGAGCTACTGGCTGGGATTCCTGGCCCATATCGACCCGATCGTTTCCTGGATCGCCTCGGGAGCTTTTGTTTTCATTCTCGGGGCACTGACCTATCGCTTCATCGTTTCACGCTGCATTGGCAAGGCGGCCATGGCGCCCCTCCTGGCCACCTTCGGCCTTTCCATGTTCCTGAAGAACTTTTGCCTGAACCGCTTTTCCCCAAATTTCAGGATTTTACAGACCACTGTTCTCGAGGGTAAGAAAATAATCCTGGGCGACATCGTGATCGGCCTTCCCCAACTCGTCACCGGCCTGTTTTCACTTGCGATCCTTTTTGCCCTCTATTTCCTAATGAAAAAAACGCGCCTCGGCTGGGCAATCCAGGCCACGGCCATGGATCGGGAAGCCGCCGAACTCATGGGCATCAACACGGACCGGATCTACCTCCTGGTCTTCGGACTCGGGGGGGCCTGTGTCGGGATCGCCGGAGGACTGCTGACTTCGTACCTCGCCGTCCATCCCGAAGTCGGAGCCCTGTTCGGCCTTATCGCCTTCCTCATCGTCGCGATGGGCGGTTTCGGAAGCATCCCCGGCGCATTGGCGGCAGCAATCCTTATCGGCCTGGTCGAAGCCCTGGCTGGATTCTATATCGCGCCGGTCTTCAAGTATGTCGCGGTCTTCGCCATGTACCTGGCGGTCATCATGGTCAGGCCCAAGGGCCTGTTCGGGTGGTGAGGATCATGAAAACACGGAAATTTGAGCAAAAAGACTTTCTCTGGATCGGGCTGGTCTGTATGCTTGCCTCCCTGCCCCTTGTCCCCGGCCTGATCGGGAACTCCTTCCGCGCCCATGTCCTGATCCTCATCCTGCTCTACGCGAGCATGGCGCAATCCTGGAACATCGTCAGCGGCTACGCCGGCCAGGTTTCATTCGGCCACTCGGTCTTTTTCGGGATCGGGGCCTACGGAGCGGGAATGGCCGTGGTCACCTACGGGCTAACCCCGTGGCCGGGATTCCTTGCCGGTGCCATCCTCGCCGCAGTTGTTTCCGTCCTCATCAGCTACCCGTGCTTCAAGTTGAAGGGACATTATTTTGCGATCGCCACCTTTGCCATCGTTGAGATTTTCAACCGCCTCTTCATGGTCTGGGATTGGGTCGGCGGGGCCTTGGGCCTGGATTACCCGATCCTGCCGGACGGGTGGAAAAATTTCGTCTGGTCCGAGACGAAGGTCGGGTTCTTCTACGGGGCGCTGGCCCTTTTCGTGTTGATTTTCGGCATCGTGCGCTGGATCGAGACCCACCGCCTCGGCTATTACCTCAGGGCCGTCCGGGAAGGGCAGGAAACTGCGGAATCCCTGGGCGTGAACAGCTCGGCCGTAAAGATTTCCGCCATGGCCTTCTCGGCTTTCCTGGCCGCACTTTGCGGCGGGTTCTTCGTGCAGTACAACTACCGCGTCGATCCTCCCATGGTCATGTCCCTGGACATGTCCATGAAGTTCGTGCTCATCACGATCCTCGGAGGAGTGGGCAACTTCTGGGGCCCCCTCCTGGGCGCGGCGATCCTGATCCCCCTCCAGGAGTACTCCCGGGCCTACCTGACAGTCCTGGGAAGCGGCGTAGACCTGGTCATTTTCGGAATCATCATCATGCTGATGATGATCAAGCAACCCAAGGGAATCATGGGAATCCTCCAGGACCTCGGCCTCGGGGCCAAGGAAAGGAAACGGGAAGGGGAGGCAGACTGAGATGGCCCTTCTTGAAGTGCGCAACCTCACCATGAAGTTCGGTTCGCTGGTGGCAAACTGCGACGTCTCCTTCGACGTCGAGGCGGGGACGATCGTCGGCCTGATCGGGCCCAACGGTGCCGGCAAGACGACCCTATTCAACTGCGTGGCGGGCTTTTACAAGCCGACCGAAGGCAAAATCGCCTTCGATGACCATGACATCACGAGCCTTCCCGCCTACCGGATATCCAGGCTTGGAATGGCCCGGACCTTCCAGGTCGTCCGCCCCCTCAAGGAGATGACCGTCCTCGAAAACATCCTTGTCGGGGCCTATCTGCGCGAGGCGGATCCCGAGAAAGCGCTCGAGATCGCGGAAGGCTGCCTCAAAACCTGCTTTCTCGAGCAATTTAAGGAGCGCCCCGCGGGGGGCTTGACCATCGGCAACAAGAAACGCCTGGAAGTCGCCCGGGCCCTTGCGACAAGGCCAAAACTCCTTTTGCTGGACGAAGCTGTGGCCGGCCTGACCTCGACCGAGGTACGCCACATGGTAGACCTGATCAAGGGTTTAAGGGAAAGCGGCATCACGATCCTCATGGTGGAACACATCATGGAGGCGATCATGCCGATAGCGGACAAAATCGTCGTCCTGGACAGCGGGGTCAAGATCGCTGAAGACAGGCCGCAGGCGGTTGTTGAGGATGAAAATGTCATCAAGGCCTACTTTGGCGAAAAATTCAGCAAAAGGCTGAAGGCCATGAAGGAGGGTGGCAGGGCATGAACGAAGCGATGCTGAGCGTCAGCCAGATTCATTGCGCCTATGATTCGGTCCCCGTCATCCACGGCATCTCCCTGGAGGTTAAAGAAGGAGAGATCGTGGCCATCGTCGGGGCCAACGGCGCAGGAAAATCCACGACCATGCGGACGATAGCGGGGCTCATGCACCCGGTAAAGGGAAGCGTAACCTTTTTTGGGGAAGACGTGAGCCATACTCCCAGCTACGCGATGATCACTAAAGGAATCAGCTTTGTTCCCGAGGGCCGGCGGCTTTTTTCCAAGCTCACCGTGCGCGAGAATCTCGAACTCGGATCCTACATCGAAAAAAACCGTGCAGTGATCGACGAACGCCTTGAGGAAGTCTTCTCTCTCTTCCCCATCCTCAAGAAAAGGGCAAACCAGGTTGCCGAGACGATGAGCGGCGGGGAGCAACAGATGTGCGCGATCGCCCGCGGGCTCATGTCAAGGCCGAAGCTTCTCATGCTGGACGAACTTTCCCTGGGGCTCATGCCCTCTCTCGTCGAAAAGGTCCTTGAAACGGTCGTGGAAATCAACCGCAAGGGAACAACCATCCTCCTCGTCGAACAGATGGTCCAGGAGGCCCTGGAAATCGCATCAAGGGGTTACGTGATCCAGACCGGGCGAATCGTCCAGGAAGGTTCCGCAAGAGATCTCCTTGAATCGGATTCGGTCCGCAAGGCTTACATGGGGCTCTAGTTGAGCGAAACGGGAAAAAGGGGTCGCCGGCCAACTGCCGGCGACCCCTTTTTCCCCTGGATGCAAAGCGCCCCTTCTGCTGGTATGCTTAGCAATGGGAAACAACCTGCAACGGAGGGGATATGGTTTTGAAGTCCTGCAAAAAGTGGATGCTTGCCGCCCTGCTGTCCTGCTTCCTAGCCCTTCCGGCCGGAGCCGCCACACCTGCGGCGAAAGGGACGGGAGAATGGAATCCGAAGCCTTCAGAGCGCTGGATCGAAGTGGTCAAGAAAGAGCGTCGCCTCTATCTTCGGCAGGGAGAAAAGGTGCTGAAGACTTATCGCGTGGCCATAGGCAGCGGGAAAGGAACCAAGAAAAGCCCCATCGACAAGATCACTCCCGTCGGAGTCTTCACGATTCGCCGAATCGCGGACCCGACAGACTGGGTTTTCGACCCCAAGGTCTTCAACGAACCCGGAGAACCGCAAAAGGACGTTTACGGGAAATGGGCCATCAGCTTCAAGAATCCCTGGAACCTGGCCATCCACGGGACAAATGCCCCGTGGTCCATCGGGAAGGCCGTTACCCACGGCTGCATCCGGCTGAAAAACCCGGACATCGAGGAGCTCGTCAAGCACGTCAAGCCGGGGATGAAACTCGTCATCCGGGAAAAGCCGATCCTGCCCGGAAAGGGAAAGGAAACGCCCACGCAGATTCCAAAGCCGCTTCCGGCACAGAGAGTTGAAACCCCTCCATCTCAACAACCGACGGAGCCGTCGTTGTCCCCGGTCGACCCCGAATCCGTCGACTTGTCTTCTGCCGTTTCAGGGGACCTGCCGCCTGCCGTTTCAGGAGACTTGCTTCCTGGCGTTTCAAGTGACATCAAGCCCGAAAATGCTCCCCCACCCGAACCTTCAGCCCCGGTGCAGGAGGAGACATCCCCGCCCCAGGTTTGAGCCGTTAGGCTCACTTTGTTCTCGGCTAAAGACGCCCTGCGGCTATCCTGCGCAGGAGGTTCCAGGCTTCCCCCGAGAGACCCCAGAGCGGCGTTTCGACACGATAATCCGCGGGGTTTCCAAATCCCGCGAGGAAACCGTTCACCCGGGCCGCTGCCGTGGAATCGATAAAGGATCGCTCTTCAGGGAAGAGTTCCCTGAACGCTTTCATCAGGACAGGATCGCGACGCAACCGGTATTTCTGGTGGTAGTCCTCGGCCCGTGTGAAACCCGTGAAGGGAAGCACTTCCGTAATCAAAGGACGGTCGACTGCGGAGGCAATCCGCTTTCGGCTTTCCCCCGCTTCCCTTTCCTGGGCCTGGGAATGGGCGAAGATGAACGAAGCGTATTGGCGGGACCAAGCGGGCCGTGTCGGGTCATGGGATTCCCAGAAAAACTCCAAAAGCCGGCTGTATGGAACAACTACCGGATCAAAATCGATTTGGATCGACTCTGAATGATCTCCAATGTCATGGTAGGTGGGATTCGGGTAGGCGCCTCCCGCGTAGCCGACGCGCGTGCGGAATACCCCATCGAGGCTCCCGAACCGGGAGTCCGGGCCCCAGAATCAGCCAAGGGCAAAGGTAGCGGTCTCAAGAAACCGGTCACTTCCTCTTTCGTTCGTCATGCCCCTTCCCCTCCTTCCGACGAAGAACCCTCTTCCTTCCAGGGCTTCCCGGGTAAACTCCCGCGGGGCGGACCAGGCAGTTCGGGCCCAGGCCGACCAGGTCCGGGCGACCCGCCTTGTAGAGGGCTTCCCTGACGAGATCCGCGTTCTTCGGGTCACGATACTGCAAGAGTGCCCTCTGGAGCCTTTTTTCATGCGCAGTTTTCGCCACGTACACCTTCTCGCCGGTTAAAGGGTGAATCCCGGTGTGATACATGCAGGTCGAGAGAGTCCCGGGGGTCGGTATGAAATCCTGGACCTGCTCCGGATGGGTACCAGTGTCCCGCAAAAACTCCGCCAGCTCTACGGCTTCCCTGAGACCCGCCCCGGGGTGGCTCGACATGAAATAGGGCACGAGGTACTGCTCTTTCCCAAGCTTGCGGTTTGCCCTCCCGTAAGCTTCCACGAACTCGAGGTAGGCGCTCTTCCCGCTTTTTCCCATGAGATCGGTCACCTTCTGCGAAACATGCTCAGGCGCAACCTTTAGCTGGCCGCTGACGTGGTGCTCGCAAAGTTCTGAAAGGAAGGGTTCCGCCCCTCCCTCCAGGAGGTAGTCGTAGCGTATTCCTGAACGAACAAAGACCTTCTTGATCCCGGGCAATCCTCGGATAGCCCTCAGGAGGTCGAGGTACTCGGAATGATCTGTGTCGAGTTTCGGGCATGGGCTGGAACCCAGGCAATCGCGCCCTCGGCAGGTGCCGCGTTCGACCTGGTCGGCACAGGAGGGATGGCGGAAGTTTGCCGTCGGTCCCCCGACATCATGAATGTACCCCTTGAAGTTGGGCATCCTTGCCAGGAGTGTCGCTTCCTTCAGCAGGGACTCCTTGCTCCGGGATTGGATGATCCTCCCCTGGTGCGAGGTGATCGCGCAGAAGCTGCAGGCCCCGAAACAGCCGCGGTGGCTGACCAGGCTGAACTGGACCTCCTGGATGGCGGGAACGCCTCCTTCGGACTCGTAATCGGGGTGGAAAGTGCGGGCATAGGGCAGGTCGTAAACCGCGTCTAGCTCAGAGGTCGTCAGTGGCCGGGCAGGGGGGTTCTGGACGACCCATCGGGGACCGTGGGATTGCAGAAGTGTTTTCCCCCTGACCGGATCCTGCTCGAGGTAGAAAAGGCGAAAGGCTTCTGCAAAGGCCTCCTTCGAGGACAGGACCGACTCGAGGGAAGGCAGTTCCAGGCTGTCAGTCCAGACCTCGTCCCTATCCGAAGCAAGCCAGCAGGTTCCCGCCACATCCCTTATGTCCCTGGGGTGTATTCCCAGGGCAAGCTGGCGGGCAATCTCCACGACCTGGAGCTCGCCCATGCCGAAAACGAGGAGGTCCGCCCCGCTGTCCACCAGGATGGAACGGCGGACAGCGTCGTCCCAGTAATCGTAGTGCGCAAATCTCCGCAGGCTCGCCTCGATTCCCCCGATCACGATGGGGATGCTGCCCATCGCCTGGCGAATGCGGTTGCAATAAGCGATGGTCGCTCGTTCCGGCCTGAGGCCGGAACGGTTCCCGGGCGAATAGCTGTCGGTGTGCCGACGTTTCTTCGCGGCCGTGAAGGTGTTCAGCATCGAATCCAGGTTACCGGCTGAAACAAGGACGCCCAGCCTGGGACGCCCCAGCGCCAGGAAAGCCTCCGGGGAATGGTACTCCGGCTGAGCCAGGATCCCGACTCGATACCCTTCCCCTTCGAGCACCCTTGCGATGATCGCGTGACCGAAACTGGGGTGGTCCACGTAGGCATCTCCGCTGACCACCAGGAAATCGAGCTCGTCCCAACCCCGCTCCTCCATGTCTTTCCTGGAAACCGGGAGAAAATCTTCGCGCCTCGTATGCCCGTTCATATCAAAATCCTCACGACTTCCACGGCGATCAGGATGATGATGATCCATTCCAGGATCTCCGCATGTCGAGCCGGATCTCGTCCGCCACGTCATAAAGCCTTAGGAAAACGATATCGGCTGATTCGATAAACATGGTCCTTCCCCCTCTTTACACATTATCAGGATATCTTTTCCGCGGAGCCTCCGCAAGCTAGGCCGAAGAAGGGCTTGACCGGCCGAACCCCTTGCCTTAGGATGAAACCGCTCAAGAGGGAGTAGCTAGCGAGGCCGTATCAACAGACTGGCGCAAGGGCGCCTGGTGCGGCCGTTGACCGGGTTCAGGTCGATTAGCGAGACTTTTGGCGAGGATGTTCCTTGCCGAAAGTCTCATTTTTATTCTGGAGGGATGCTCATGAACCCGTTATTCCCGTTATTCCTTGGACTCAGCCTTTCCATGGATGCCTTCGCCGTTTCCGTTGCCCTGCCTTTCTGTGTCCCCTCCCTTTCGATGCGCCAGATTTGCCGTATCGCCGGGGCCTTCGGCTTTTTCCAGGCCCTCATGCCGCTTTTGGGCTGGGTGATGGCAAGCCTTGCGTCCAAGTGGATCGCTCCCTTCGATCACTGGATTGCCTTTGCCCTGCTGGGCTTCATCGGGGGGAAAATGATGCTCGAAGGACTCCGGCCGGCGGATGAATGCGACACCCGCTCGGATCCCACCTCGGGCTGGCCCTTGCTGACCCTGGCAATCGGCACGAGCATCGATGCCCTGGCCGTGGGTTTCAGCTTTGCCGCCATGCGCTTGAACGTCTGGAGCACCGTCGCCATCATAGGTTCCACCACATTCGCCCTTTGCTGGGTCGGCATGGTCGGGGGGAGGCAAATCGGCCGTTTTCTCGGCAAGAGAATGGAAGCGCTGGGCGGACTTATCCTGATCGGGATCGGGCTTAAGATCCTGTTCGAGCACCTTTCGAAATAATCTCCTTGTCAATTATGAAAGGGTATCCCATAATACCCGTGCACGTTAAACGAAAGGGGGGAGATAGGGGGTGGCCCAAACGAACCAGCCCTTGATCGTCGTTGATAATCTTTGCAAGAGTTTTGAACAGGGAGAGGTGTTGAACCACATCAGCATCTCCATCCGCGAAGGAGACCTGGTTTCCGTCATCGGTCCCTCTGGCTGTGGCAAGTCCACTTTCCTGCGCTGCCTGAACTGCCTCGAAATCCTCGATTCCGGTACGATCTCGATCGCCGGTGTCACCGTGTCCAGGAATGGGCCGGGTGAAACCATCACCGACGACCTCCTCGACAAGGCCCACCTGCTTCGGCAGGAAGTGGGACTGGTCTTCCAGATATTCAACCTCTTTCCCCACAAGTCCGTCCTCGAAAACATCATGCTTGCCCCCATGGTCGTCAAGAAGGAAAGCCGGGAACAGGCCGAGGAAAACGCCGTCCGACTGCTGAAAAAAGTGGGGCTCGAGGAGTGCATCCATCGTGACCCCGCGACCCTTTCCGGAGGGCAAAAACAACGTGCAGCCATTGCACGTGCCCTGGCCATGAATCCAAAGGTCATGCTTTACGACGAACCCACTTCAGCCCTCGACCCGGAACTGGTCAAGGAGGTCCTCCAGGTCATGCGGGACCTCGACGCGGAGGGCATGACCCAGATCGTCGTCACCCACGAAATGCGTTTCGCCCGCAAGGCATCCGACTATATCGTCTTCATGGACAAGGGGGAAATCGTCGAGGTCGACGACGGAGACATCCTCTTCACCAACCCGAAGAACGAGCGGACACGGGAATTCCTGAGGCACTTCGAGGGGGACGCCCTATGAAAAGGAAATTGACGATCCTGGGACTCGCCCTGGCCCTGGCCTTTGCATTCGCGGCAGGGGCCCTTGCGGAAGAGAAGGAGCTGCGCTGGGGGGGCGATACCGAGGGCGGCGCTCCCTACATGTTCCAGGACCCCAAGGACACCACGAGGGTCATCGGCTACGAGGTCGAAATGATCGAGGCCATCGCCAAAAAACTGGGACTCAAGCCTGTTTTCGTGCAGAACGGCTGGGACAACCTGATCCCCGGCCTCCAGCGAAAGCTTTACGACGTCACCCTGGACGGGTTGGAAATCACCCCGGAGCATAAGCAGGAAGTCAATTTTTCAATCCCCTATTACGCCACATTTCTGCAGCTGGCCGTCAGGCGGGACAACAAGACAATCGAAAGCCTCGAAGACTGCCGCGGCAAAGTCGTCGGAACCCTGAAGCAAGCCTACTCGCAACAGGTTCTCGAAGAATTCGGGGGGATCGAGGTCCGTACCTACGAGGACGAGATCAACGCCTACAGCGACCTGGCGAACGGCCGCCTCGACGCCACGCTCTTCGACGCGCCCATCGCCGTCTTTTACGCGGGTTTCAACCCCGACATCAAGTTCGTGGGACCCGAGATCGGCCGGATGGAATATGGAATCGCGGTAAGGAAGGAAGACAAGGAGTTGCTCAAGGAGATCAACGGGGCCCTCGTCGCCCTGCGGGACAGTGGGGAACTCCGCCGCATCTACGACCGGTGGAACCTCTGGAGCCCGATGATGGCCAAGGAGTTCAACGATTACAGTCCCCGTAAGGTCGACGCCGTCATGTTCAACGAATGGGCCGAACTTCAAAAACCGGAATTCACCTTACAGGACCGGATGAAGCGCTATGCCAGTTTCATGCCCGTTTTGGGCAGGGCCGCCGTCACGACCATGAAGGTCTCCATCGTGGCAATGATCCTGGCCATGGCGTTCGGTTTCGTGCTGGCCGTCGCGAGGGTTTTCGGTCCTTCATTCCTCTCGAGGATGGCGGTCGCCTACATCGAGACGATCCGGGGAACGCCGGTCCTGATCCAGCTTTTCTTTATCTTCTACGGGCTGCCGAACATCGGCATCAAGCTCTCCCCCTTCGTGGCGGGGGCGGTTGGCCTGGGCCTGAATTACGCCGCCTACGAGGCGGAAAACTACCGGGCCGGGTTGATCTCCGTGCCAAAGGCCCAGATGGAAGGAGCCCTCGCCCTGGCGATGACCCGCTGGCAAGCCCTCCGTCATGTCGTCATACCCCAGGCCTTTCGCCTGGTCCTTCCACCCGTGACCAACGATTTCATCTCGCTTCTCAAGGACTCTTCGCTCGTCTCGGTCATCACCATGGTGGACCTGACCAAGGCCTATGGGCAGCTTGCCACGACCTACTACGATTACTTCGGGACCGGGATCATCGTCGCCATCATCTACCTTCTGCTCGGCCTTCCCTTCGTACGACTGGCTCGATGGGCAGAGGGACGACTGGCCAAGGTG
>Ga0209269_1000176_pt1 | contig 88700 bp, 91 predicted proteins | sample MTBAKMMethaMetaG_FD_187455 | JGI IMG/M metagenome (GOLD analysis project Ga0209269, IMG submission 187455) | Enrichment culture microbial communities from Arthur Kill intertidal strait, New Jersey, USA, that are MTBE-degrading - MTBE-AKM (Arthur... | ecosystem: Environmental > Aquatic > Marine >...
CAAGAGGGCGAGCCGCGGGGCGGAGGGGACAGTTTCAGGGTCGAGGAAGGCTGACATCGGCTTCCAGCCGGTGTCAGCCGGAATCAATGTCTTTCAAGCCCTCGCCTTCAGGCGAGGGTGGTTGACTTGATTCCCGTAAATTTCTAATTTCTTTAGGTTGGATAGATTGCCTATTGTGGTGGGGATGCTGCCGGTTAACTGATTTCTTGATAGTATCAATTCCTCGAGGTTGGGCAGATTCCCGATGGAATCCGGGATGGCCCCAGAAAGTTGGTTATCGTTCAGGGCTAGATAAACCAATTGACTACATGTTGAGATTTCAAAAGGAATCGCACCTGACAGTTGGTTATTGGTCAGGTGGAGTTTTTCAAGCGCAGATAATTGACCGATAACTGCTGGAATGGATCCCGTCAAGTTGTTGTAGTTTAGCGACAACTGGATCACGTGTGTCCGCTCGTTATTTAAAGTCACTCCATACCAGGTATGCTCGGTCCCGGAAGCTCCCAGCCATCCCCACTTGGTGTTCCAATTCGGCCCGCCGGTGGCGTTGTAGAAAGCAATCAGGGCGTTGCGTTCCGAAGTTGGTATGTCCGCCCGGAGTGCGGGAAAGAAAAACCCCATCACTACTGAGAAGAGTAAGAGGATGATACGAGATGAATAAATCCTCCGAGAAGCGCCATTCACCATGGATTCACCTCGGCAGTTGCTGTTATTTCTTACAGGTTACAATACGAGGATTTCAATTCGCAAGAACTGAAGGTGTTTTAAATGACATCAGAGAATGAACGAACCACTAGCATCGCGCTGCTTCGACCATCCAGAGAAAAACAGTCGAGGGAGTAAAAGATCGCCCTGATGATTTTGTAATCGGGCATGTTTCAGTCGTGATGTGGCACGATGAAAAGGGGTGATTCAACGGGCCGCGGTCGTCCAAGGCGACCAACGGCAATGACGCGAGTATCGCGCGATCGTGCCGTGGCCGAACTCGCGGCCGGCGGCCGCGAGGTACTTCAGGCCGCGTCCGCCGGACGCGGCCCGCTGAATCCGCACGATCCATGGGATCGGATCGCTCACTCCCGCAGCCCGGCCGCGCCAGCGGCCGCGGCATGTAGCCCGGGCCGAGAGGCCCGGGTGGCCGGATTTTTTGAGAGACCGGGAAAGCCGCACCAGCGGCGACGGAAAAGGGGCAGAGCCCATGACACGGGGAGAAACTGGATGTCCCCATTTGCCGTTGGGCACAGCCATTGATTGGGTCCGAAAATGGAGTCCCCAATCGTCTTTCCTTTCCCCGTCGCTCCTGCGGAGCTTTTTGCCCTTCCGCGCGCCTCGACTTCCCGGACCTTTCGGTCCGGGCTACACGCCGCCGCCGCTGGCGCGGCGGGATCGTGCCGCGGGCCGCGGTCGTCCAAGGCGACCAACGGCAATGACGCGAGTATCGCGCGACCGTGCCGTGGCCGAACTCGCGGCCGGCGGCCGCGAGGTACTTCACGCCGCGTTCATTGAACGCGCGCTACGGTAGGATCCGGAGCAGGCGGGACGCCTGCGCCACACGCATGTCGTGGGGGGTGTCAGGACGGCAGCTTGGCCAGCATGTCGCGGGCCATGGCGGCGAACTCGTTCTGCAGGGGGAGCAGTTCTTCCAGGTACTGGCGGGCCTGGGCGATGTTGCCGGCCTGGCGGTGCAGCATCGCCAGGTTGTACACCACCTTCCAGAACAGGTTGTTGCGGGTGGTCAGGGATTTTAGCAGCGCGCTGGCCTTCTCGGTCTGGTTCAGTTGCATGAGCGTGAGCGCCTGGCCGATGATGGCCCGGATGAAGAAGGGGTTCAGCGTGCAGGCCTTCTCGAAGTTCTGGTACGCCTCGTCGGGCTGTTCCAGGTAGTAGTAGAGCCGGCCCAGGTTGTAGTACAGGTCGGCGAAACCGGGGTTCTGCCCCAGGGCCAGGTTCAGGATGTGGATCTCGGCGCGCAGCAAATCGGCCTTTTCGGCGCCCATCTTTTCGTCCGCTTCCGACTCGTTGCTGAACAGAATGGTCTCGGGGATGCTCTTGAAGTCGCGGTACGACTCCTCGAATTTTTCCAGGGCCTCCGCGGCGCGTCCCAGGTCCTTGAAGCAGAAGCCCATGCTGATCCTGGCGGGCACGAACTTCGGGTTCCGGAGCAGGCATTTGCGGAAGTACTCCAGCGCCTCGGAGTGTTTCTTGAGGCGCTGGGCTTCGCGGCCCAGGCGGAAGTACACCTCCGGCAAATCCACGCCGTCCACCAGCAGGTTCTGGTAGTGCTTCACCAGGAGCTGGCGGAACCAGGAGTTGCGGATGATGTCCCCCTCCGGGTCCTGGAAGGGGAGGGCCTGCACGTCGATTTCGATGGTTTTGTGGAACCGATCGTCCACCCACTTGCGCGCGGCGGCCTCGGACACGTCGGTGTCATTCTTCGGTAACGGATACTTGCGCAGCAGCGGCTGGCCGGCGTCCAGCCGGAGCTGCCGGGCGAGGAAGCCGAGGGGGACCTGGAAGCGGTTCCGTTGCTTGAGGAACGGGATCAGCTCCTCCAGAATCCGGAACGCGTCCTCGTAGCGCTTGAGCACGATGTAGGCGGCCATCAGGTCCAGCTGGGCTTCGGGGAAGGGCCGCTTGAACTCCAGGGCCCGCAGGATCATCTTCTCGACCTCGGGAAACTTGTGCCGCCGGAACCGGGCGATGGCCAGCAGGTGGTAGACCGTGGCGTCGAAGGGGGGCAGCGCGATGGCGTCGTGCAGGATCTCTTCGGTGCGATCCAGGCTGCCCAGGTTCAGGAGGGCGATCCCCAGGCAGATTCGGATGCTGGGGAAGTTGGGCTCGCGGGTGAAGATCGCTTCGAACACCCGGACCGCCGCCGGGAAGTTGCCCGAGTTGTTGAGAATGATCCCCTTGTAAAGCTGCAGGATGCGGTTGTCCGGGTATTCGGTCAGCCCCTGCTCCAGAATGTCCAGCGCTTGCTTGTGCAGTTGTTGTGAGGTATATTTGATGCCAAGGAGCTTGTAACATTCGAGAATAAAACCTTTAGACAGCGCCGCGTACGTGCCGTCGGCCTCGGTGTCGCGGGCGGCGGCCTCGCGGAAGGACGCGATGGCCTTGTGGTATAGTCCTTTCCCGAATTCACCGAGAGCTTCTTCAAACAAGAGCGATTCTTTCATGAAAGTGTAACGTCTGACACAAGATGATGATACTTTAGGTAAAATTGCAAACAGGGTCAAGCGAAACATCGATGGCGGCGGTTTAAATGGGTTCGGACGCGAGCAATCCCCCCAGCAACATCGTGTACGTCTACCAGGAGATGCTCCTGACGCTGGTGGACGTGTTCCAGCACGTGGCCGAGCAGGACAACATCCAGATCAACCTGGAGCGCATCTTTGACCTGATCCTGGGCTTCCGCGACTACACCGCCATCTGGATCTACCATCAGCCGGACGAGTCCGGGCCGGCCCATCTCATTGCCCACAAGGGCGTGGCTCGCGAGGCGGTGGATCCGGAACGGAATGCCGAGCTGCGGACGGCGGTGATGGACCACGTCTTCCGCACGGCCCAGCCCATCTCGCTCAAGCGCCTCGACGCGTGCTTCGGCACCGCGGCCGAAACCGGGATCAAGTCCCACCTGGCCGTGCCGCTCCGCCTTCCCGGCCGGGTCTGGGGCGTGCTCAACGTCGCCGCCGGCAACCACCGGCGGGTGTCGCGGCACGAGATCCAGTTCTTCTCGGTCATCGCGGGGGTGATCTCCAGCCTGCTGAATCAGGAGCGGTGCCGGCAGCGGCAGGCCGGGGACGTGAGCCGGATGTCCGGCCTCGGCCTCCAGAAGCTGATGGAGAAGCTGGCCGACGGCGTCATGCTGATGACCGACGACTTCCACCTGACCCTGCTGAACCCGTCCGGCAAGACCTTCCTCGGCGGCTTGACCGAGTTCGAGAAGGGCGCGTTCTTCGACAAGTTCAGCGAGGTGCAGGGGACGATCTGCGACCGGCTGGGCCGGCAGGGGCAGGAGCTGATGGAACTCGAGGTGCCTCTGGCCGATCCGTACGGCAAGGTAATCCGCCTTGTGGCCACGCCGCTCCACGATCCGGTGTCGGGTTTCCAGGGCGCCATCATCGTCGCCACGGACGTGACCGGCGAAAAAATGACGGCCCGGCGGGAGCGCCTCAAGACGCGGGTGACCTCCGTCGGTTCCCTGATCGAGGGGATCTCCCACGAGCTGAACAACCCGCTGGCCGCGGTATCCGGATACGTCCAGATGCTGAACCGGAAGCTGGCCGATGACGAGGCGTCTCGGGACATTCTGGGCAAGATCGAGCGGGAGCTGACGCGAGCCATCGTGATCGTCAAGAACCTGGTGGCCACCGCCGAGCACCGCCCCCTGGAGAAGGTGCCGGTCCGGCTGAACGCGCTCCTTGAACGCCTGGCCGACGAACTCCGGCCGATGATTCACCAGTCGGGCGTGAGTTTGGACCTGAACATGGAACCGGATCTGCCCGAGTTGTACCTCGAGCGCGAGAACATCGCCCAGGTGTTCCGCACGCTGATCGAGCTGGCCGCCCAGACCCTGTCTCATGATCACGGCGGGGGCGTTCTCGACATCGCCCTGCTGAAACGACCGGACGCGGTCCAGGCCGTGATCACCGACGCCAGCCCCGGCGTCGTGCCGTCGGACATGCCGGAAGTCCGGGCGCTCGCCCAGGCCCAGGAACAGCCGCTCGAGGACGCCAGCGTCCGGATGGCGTTCTGTTTCAACGTGGTCCGCAATCACGGCGGTGTGATCTACACCGAGGCCGAAACCGGCAAGGGCATCGGCTACGTGATCGAATTGCCTATTTTTGCGGAAGCGCCCTGGCGGACCGATGCCGGCCCCTGATCCTGCTGCTTCTGCCGCCCCTCAGAGGAACGCTTTTCGCTCCCTGGCCATGGCCTCGAGCGTCTGCTGAACCGCGGTCTGCACCACGGCGATCTTGAAATCCCCCGCGACGCCCTTCAGTCCGTCCTCCGCCTGGCGCGACGGCGTGGCCGAGAGCAGCTCGATCAGCCCGGTGACCACCTTCGGATTCAGCCCCCCGATGACGCGGCCCATGACGATGGTCGCCTTGCCCAATTCCTGGCGGATGGCGTCCAGGATCATCTGGACGGCCCGCGGCAGCTTGGAGAAATCGAACTCGGCGGCGCCCTTGAGGACGCTGGATTTGAATTCGTCCAGCACCTCGGGCTTGTAGAATTTCTCGAGCCGGATGGCGTCCGAGACGTGGGATGCCGTGGCGATCTGGAGCACGAGCTGAAGCCCGCCCATGGTCTCGTAGTTCAGGTAGCAGCGGACCGCCTCCTGCGTCAGGGCGGGGAAGACGTCCGGGTGGATGTAGGCGAGCATCATGTCGAGGATGTCCCGCACGGGGAAATCCTCGGGCTTCTGCAGCCGGCCCAGCAGGTAGATCAGGTTGCGCTTGTAGTACCAGCGGGTCAGTTGCTGGCTCTGCAGCTCGGCGATGATCTGGTGGAAGATCTCCGGCTCGTAGACCGTCAGGAACTGCAGCAGCCGCTTGCGCCCCTCGGCGCCCTGCTCCTGGACCAGACTGCCCAGCAGGTTGGTGGGGCGGGTCTCGAAAATGTTGGAGAAGAGGGGCTTCAGGATCTTCTTCCGTTCCGGGTCGCGGAGGTACTCGTCGAGGAACGAGGTGTCGATGGAACTCAGGGTCAGCACGCCGGCGACTTCCCGCTCCAGGAACTGGTCCTTGCGCTGGTCCACCGTCTGGGCCACGAACCCGAGGATCTCGTTGGCCGCCTCGATGTGCCGCTGGTTGAGCAGCAGGCGGGCTTGCTCGATGAGGGCGATCAGCCGCTCCTTGAGGGTCTGGTCGTGGATGATGTTGGTGAAGGTCTTCTTGATCTCGTCCATCATCTCGCGGACCTGGGCCAGCCGGACATCCGGGGCCAGGGCGGGATTTTCGATGATCGCGCTCAGCTTGTCGGTGAGGAAGGCGAACCGCTCGCCGGTGATCTGGATCCACTCGCCTTCCGTGACCTGGGTGGTGCCGTCCACCTGGAACTGGACCTCGTACTCCGGCATCGCCGTCTGGGTTTCCGCCTCGAGCGACTTGAGGAACTGGCGCTTGATGTTGGGCAACTCCTCCTTGAAGATGTCCCGTTCCTCCGCCGGGCAGAGGCGGTACAGTTCGTTGATGAACGGCCGGATGAACTGGTCCAGCTTGAACGCGTGCAGCGAACAGAACGAGTCGGCCTGATAGATCCGCAGGACGGTGGTGCCGAGACACTGGTAAATGGGAATGCCCGATTTCTTGTTCTGGCCGATGGCCCAGTGGTTGCAGAGTTTGGCCACCTGGGCCGGATCCAGCATGCCCTTCCCCTCGGTGCGCAGGACGAACTGCAGGGTGTCCTGGGCGTTGGCCGGGGTGATCTCGTCACTCAGGTACTTGAAGAACGTGGTCACCAACTGGTTCAAGTCGGTTTGAAATGAAGAATCTCCCATCTCGTCTCCCCGTCCGCCCGTTGCGAAAATCCGGCAGCAGCGGGCGAACGATGGCTCGGGTTGAAAAGTGCTGCGATGGTAACACAGATGTTTTCCCTTTGCAACGCGGGGCCGTTTTGGTAACTTGGAGAGGTGTTTTCCCTAACGTCCCGCGGCGGAAGCTCGGATGACTCTGACGTCGGATGAGTTCAGCTGGAAGATCCTGGCCGTCAGCCTGTTCTGGGCCGCGCTCCTCTTTCCGGGGGTGCTGATCGGCCCGGTGCGGGTGTTCGTCGGCACAATTCCCGTGCTCATCGACCCCAGTTTCGTGCTGGTGATCCTCGGGGGCATCCTGTTCGGCATCTGGGGCGGTGTCGTCAGCCCCTTTGTCGCGGTGACCGCGGCCTATCTCCTCCGGCCGGGGGAGCATTCGGCCGGGCTGTACCTGGCCTCCCTGGCCGTGCAGATGGTCAACGGCACGGTGGTGCCGCTCATCCGGGACCGCTGGTTCGATCGGATGCGCCGCCTGGAGGCGCGGGCGTTGCTGGTCTACGCCGCGGCCGGACTGGTGCTGGTGCCCCTGGTGAACGGGCTGTTCTACGCGGTGTTCCGGCGGGTGTACTTCCTGCAGTGGGTGGAGGCGCCGGCATGGGAGCTGCTGCTGTCCACCAGCCTGTACTTCGCCGTCCTGCTGGTGTTTCCAGGCGAGCTCATCTTTCAGTTCATTCCGCCCGAAGCGCGCCGCATGGGCGTGCTGATCGAGAACCGCTGGGGCCTTTGGAGCCGCCGGACGGTGGTCTTCCAGCGCAACTGGCTGGTCGTGGCGGCGCTGATGCTGTGCCTGCTGCCGCTGCCGGTCCACGCGGTGCTGGCGTACCACGCGTGGTTCCAGCACCGGGAGTCGACGCGCGCCCAGTGGATCCGCAACCGGACCTATTGGAACAAGGTCCACGGCATGAAGATCCAGGCGCAGCTCGATGAGCTGCGCCAGATCCAGCGGCTCTGCGCCTGGCGGATCCGGATGATCCCGGATAGCCGCGACGCGATCAACGAACTGCTGCTCCTGATGCTCAAGTCCCATGACGGGATCCAAAACCTGGAATTCGTCTCCCGCAACGACGCCGATTTCAGCAGCCGGACGGCCTTTTACGTGGGCTCGGAGCAGGGGCTGGACGGCTGGGTGCGGGAGTCGTTCGGTGTCACCCGGCTGTACGAGGATTCCGCTGAGCCGTGGTTCACCATGGGCGAGCGGATCTTCCTGGCCGACGGCCGCGAGGCCGGCTGGCTCATGCTGCGGTGCGGCGCCCGGCCCATCGTCACGGAGTTCGTCCGCAACCAGAAGCTGCTGCCCGCCCGGGGGCGCGTGCTGCTGGCGGACCGGACCGGCCGGGTGATCTGGGGGGACACCGCGATGTCGCGGCTGCCGCTGGACAAGCCGGACCGCTTCCACCAGACGCGCCACGGCCGCGGGTTCTTCCTCGACGCCTATCCCCTCCTGAACGGTCACTGGAACGTCGTCTACCTCGAGGAGTACGAGTTCCTGCCCGGCATGCGCGAGCACCTGGCGGAGCACGCCGGGTGGGCCATCTGCATTCACGTGTCCACGTTCCTGTTCCTGCTCGGCATCACGGTGCTCACCCGGGCGCTGGGGAAGGGGATCGAGAGCCCGGCCGGCCCGGCTGGCGAGGCGGCGGAGGATCCGACCGGCGATTGAGCCGCCGATTCCAATCGGCGGGCATCTGTATTACAATTGGGCGGATTCGGAATCGGGAGGTCGTCGGCCTGTGACCCTGGACCGCATTGAAGAAGCCATCGAGGACATCCGCGCCGGGCGGATGGTCATCGTCATCGACGACGAGGACCGGGAGAACGAGGGCGACCTGACCATAGCCGCGGAGCGGGTGACCGCCGAAGCCGTCAACTTCATGGCCATGCACGGTCGCGGACTCATCTGCCTGCCGCTCACCGCCGAGCGCCTTGAGGAGCTGCAGATCCCGCTCATGGTCGCCGAGAACACGTCGAATTTCGGAACGGCGTTCACCGTGTCCATCGAGGCGAAGCGCCAGGTGACCACCGGCATCTCCGCCGCTGACCGGGCCACCACCATCCGCACGGTCATCGACCCCGTCACCCGGCCGTGCGACCTGGCGCGGCCGGGCCACGTGTTTCCCCTCCGGGCCCGCTCCGGCGGCGTGCTGGAGCGCGCCGGCCAGACCGAGGCGGCCGTGGATCTGGCCCGGATCGCCGGACTCTACCCGGCCGGCGTGATCTGCGAGATCATGAACCCGGACGGGACCATGGCCCGTCTGCCCCAGTTGCGCGAGTTCGCCGCCCGCTTCAATCTCAGGATCGTCAGCATCGCCGACCTGATCCAGTACCGGCTGCGGACGGAGCAATTCGTGACCGAGGTCGAAAGCGCCGAGCTGGACACCGAGTTCGGCCGCTTCACCGCCCATGTGTTCCAGAACCGCCTGAACCACCGCCAGCACCTGGCCATGGTCATGGGCGACGTCAGCGGCGGCGAGCCGGTCCACGTGCGGGTGCACACCGAGTCGGTCCCGGGCGACGTGTTCCTGTCGCGTCACAACCCGTCCGGCGCCTACCTGCGCAAATGCCTCCAGTTCATCCGGGACCGGGGCCGGGGGGTGCTGCTCTACCTCCGGATGGGGCAGGACGAGCCGCGCCTGCTGCAGGAGATCCGCGCCTGCCGCATCGGGGCGGACGACCCGGAGTTTTCTTACGGCAACGAGCTCTACCGGCAGGAAGACCAGAAGAGCTACGGCATCGGGGCCCAGATCCTCAGCTCGCTGGGCCTGGAGCGGATCATTCTGCTCACCAGCCATCCACGCCGGTTCACGGCCCTGCACGGCTACGGTCTGGAGATCGTGGAGCAGGCCGACGTGGACCAGCTCCACCCGGCGGCGGACCCCCGCCGGCGGTCCTGACCGCCCGCATTGCCGCCATGCCGCCGCGCCGCGCGACGCCGGCGGGACATCCCCTGAAGGAAACAGCATTTCCCTTGCGTGGTGACCTGTTTTTGCGCTTATAATGAGGGCACCGCTACCGAGGGAGCGCGCATGAAGAACCTGAGTGCCATCATCCTGGGCGGCGGCCAGGGCGCCCGGCTGTACCCGCTGACCAAGGACCGCTCCAAGCCCGCCGTCCCCCTGGCGGGCAAGTACCGCCTCATCGACATCCCCATCAGCAACTGCCTCAACTCGGACATCCGGCGGATCTTCGTCCTGACCCAGTTCAACTCCGAGTCGCTCAACCGGCACATCGCCCAGACCTACCATTTCGACATGTTCACCAACGGCTTCGTGGACATCCTGGCCGCCGAGCAGACCCACGAGTCGCGCGACTGGTTCCAGGGGACGGCCGACGCCGTGCGGAAGTGCTTCCGGCATTTCGACACGGGCCACACCAGCCACCTGCTCATCCTCTCGGGGGACCAGCTCTACCGGATGGACTACCGCGACTTCTTCCGCTTCCACCAGGAGAAGGGCGCCGACGTCACCGTGGCCATGATCCCCGTGCCCGAGGCCGACGTGCCCGGCTTCGGCATCATGAAGGTGGACCGGAACACCCGCATCGTGGACTTCGTCGAGAAGCCGCCGCTGGAGCAGGCGGCGCCGCTGCGCCTCACGGCGGAGGAGATCGCGGCGATCCCCGAGAAATATCACGCCGTGCTCACCGCCAAACCGTACCTGGCCTCCATGGGCATCTACCTGTTCAACAACGAGGTGCTGGCCGAGCTGCTCCGCGCCGAGCGGTTCAACGATTTCGGCAAGGACATCATCCCCCACGCGATCAAGACTCTGAACGTCTACGGTTACCCCTTCGACGGCTACTGGTCCGACATCGGGACCATCAAGTCGTTCTACCAGGCCAACCTGGAGTTGACGAAGGCCAATCCGGAGTTCGAGATCTACGACGCCGCCTACCCCGTCTACACGCACGCCCGCTTCCTGCCGTCCTCGAAGATCTTCCGCTGCCAGATCCACAGCTCCATCGTTTCGGAGGGGTGCGTGCTGAGCGGGGCGCTGGTCTGGAATTCCATCCTGGGCATCCGCTCGCGGGTGGGGAGCGGCACCGAAATCAGGGATTCCATGATCATGGGCGCCGACTACCTCGAGGACACGGCCATGCTCAACGAGAACCGCCGACTGGGCCGGCCCGACATCGGCATTGGCAACTACTGCACCATCCGCCGGGCCATCCTGGACAAGAACGTCCGCATCGGCAGCAACGTCCAGATCCTCAACAAGGACAACGTGCAGAACTTCGAGACCGACCAGTACGTGGTGTGCGACGGGATCGTCATCATCCCGAAGAACACCGTCATACCGGACAACACCGTGATCTGATCCGCCGGCGCGGCCGCCGGCTGCTATCAATGATCCCCGCGGCAAACATACGCCGTGATCTTTCACAAGGAGATGTCCATGGATCCAAGAGAGAAGAGCGGCAGCCAGCGCAACTGGCTCGAGAACATCCTGCTGAAGATTCCCGGTTTCAAGGGCTACCTGGAAAAGGAGAACCGCCGGGAAACCGATCACCTGCTGCGGCAGTACGTCAGCCAGCGGCTGATGGAAGGGAAGAAGAGTCTCCGCAAGGCCACCCGGGCGATGACCGACGCCGGCAAGGTCAAGCTGCTGGGCGGGGTGACGCCGGTGAGCAACCTGCTGGACCAGGTGGAGAGCAAGATCCGCTACGCCAGCCACGGCTACACCGGCTTCTTCGACGCCGTCAAGATCCGCGAGGCCGAGCTGGACCAGCTTTACGCCTTCGACCAGGCGGCTCTCCAGGACGTGGAGGAGCTGGTGGCCGAGCTGGCCAAACTGCGCGGCCTGGCCAAGGACGCCGCCGCTTTCCAGGAGGCGCTGGAAGGCTGCCGGGACCGGCTCGAAGCGCTGGACAGCCACTGGAACGACCGCGAGAACTCCATTCGCGGCCTGGCCGGTGAGTGACCGAATCCGAACCGTAGAGGGATATCCACATGGCGCTTGAAATCATCCAGTATTTCGACAACACCGGCAAGGAGTTCGTCCACCGCTGGCCCGAGAGCGGCGGCTCGGCCGACATCAAGCTGGGCGCCCAGCTCATCGTGCAGGAAAACCAGGCCGCCGTCTTCTTCCGTGACGGTAAGGCGCTGGACACCTTCCTCACCGGGCGCCACACCCTGACCACCCAGAATATCCCGCTGCTCGGCGGGCTCATCGGCAAGCCGTTCGGCGGGGCCTCGCCGTTCCGGGCCCAGGTCTACTTCGTCAGCATGCAGACCTTCCTCGACTTCAAGTGGGGGACGAAGGAGCCCATCGTGTTCCGCGACAAGGAACTGGCCATGGTCCGGCTGCGCGCCTTCGGCAAGTACTCGGCCAAGGTGCGCGACCCGCGGGTGTTTGTGGCCGAAGTGGTGGGGACGCGGGGCGTGGTCACCACCGAGGGGATCGAGGACTACTTCCGCGACTTCATCGTCTCCCGGCTCAACGACGTCCTGGGCGAAAACCTCGAGAGCATCTTCGATCTGCCGAGCATCTACGACGAGCTGGGCATCGCCTGCAAGTCGCGCATCGCCGACGACTTCGGCAAGTACGGCATCGAGCTGGTGGATTTCTTCATCACCGCCGTCACGCCGCCCGAAGAAGTCCAGAAGATGATCGACGAGCGGGCCGGCATGGGCGCCGTGGGCGACATGGGCCGCTTCATGCAGTTCAAGGCCGCCAAGGCGATGGAAAAGGCCGCCGAGCAGGGCGGCGGCGAAGGCGGCACCGCCGGCGCCGGCATGGGCCTCGGCATGGGCGCCGGGTTCGGCATGATGATGCCCGGGATGATCTCCCAGGCGATGGCCGCCGGCCAGACGGCGGGCGCCGCCCAAGGCGCCGCCGCGACCGTGTGCCCGCACTGCAAGGCGGCGGCGGTGGCGCCGGGGGCGAAGTTCTGCTCCGCCTGCGGCCAGTCGGTGAGCCTCAACCCGTGCCCCAAGTGCAAGGCCGACAACCCGCCGGGCGGCAAGTTCTGCTCGGCGTGCGGCGCGCCGCTCGCGGCCGCCGGCGTCACGTGCGCCTGCGGGGTCGCCAACGCCGCCGGGGCCAAGTTCTGCTCCGGCTGCGGCAAGCCGTTGGCCTGATCCGCCGGACGGAATGGTTCATGTTCATCGAGGCCGCCCCCGCGGGCGGCCTCGACATTTTCCGTGCGCGCTTCGGCCCGCCGGTTGGTATAATGATCGGCCATCCACGATCGGAGAGGAACACCATGAGCGCGCAGAACCTGTATGACATCCTGGCCGAGCGGGGCTTCGTCTACCAGTGCACCGACGAGCCGGCCCTGCGGGAGCTGTTCGGGCAGGGGCGGCCGGTGACCGGTTACATCGGCTTCGATCCCACCGCGGACAGCCTCCACGTGGGCAGCCTGGTGCCCATCATGGCGCTGGTGCACATGCAGCGCGCCGGACACCGCCCCATCGTCCTCATGGGCGCCGGCACGTGCATGGTGGGCGACCCGAGCGGCAAGAGCGAGCTGCGCCAGATGATGACCCTGGAGCGGATCCGCGCCAACGGCGACGCCATGCAGCGGCAGCTGGCCCATTTCATCTCGTTCGACGCGGGCCGGGCGCTCATGCTGAACAACGCCGACTGGCTGCTGCCGCTCAACTACATCGAGTTCCTGCGCGACGTCGGCCGCCACTTCAGCGTCAACCGGATGCTCACCGCCGAGTCGTACAAGATCCGGCTCGAGACGGGCCTCACCTTCCTCGAGTTCAACTACCAGCTCCTGCAGGCGTACGACTTCTACGTGCTCCTGCGCGACCACGACTGCCTCGTCCAGATGGGCGGGCAGGACCAGTGGGGGAACATCGTGGCCGGCACCGACCTGTGCCGCCGCATGCTCAACCGGCAGGCGTACGGCCTGACCTTCCCGCTGCTCATGAACGCCGGCGGCGAGAAGTTCGGCAAGACCGTCGCCGGCGCCGTGTGGCTGGCGGAGGCGAAGACATCGGTGTTCGACTTCTACCAGTTCTGGCGCAACACCGAGGACGCCGACATGGCGCGCTTCCTCGGCCTGTTCACCGTGCTGCCCATGGACGAGGTGCGGCGGCTCGGGGCGCTGCAGCCGCCGCTGCTGAACCGGGCCAAGGAGATCCTCGCCTACGAGGCGACCGCGCTGGCCCACGGGCCGGAGAAGGCCCGCCAGGCGTACCTGTCGGCGGTGGGGCAGTTCGGCTCGGCCGACCCGGAGGGGCGGGTGGCCACGTCGTCGGCCGTCGCCGGCATCCGCGTCGAGGCCGCGGACATCATCCCGTCCACGACCATAGCCCGCGCGCGTTTCGCCGACGGCCTGGACATCGTCCAGGCGCTCGTCGAGACCGGACTCGTGCCGTCCAAGGGCGAGGCCCGCCGCCTCGTCAGCCAGGGAGGGGTGACCGTCAACGATCGGAAAGTGGAGAGCGCCGCGCTGCGCCTCGGCGAGGCGGACCTGGCGGACGGCGCCGTCGTCATCAAGCTGGGGAAGAAGCGCTTCCACCGCCTCGTCGCGGAGTAGGCGGCGGTCGGAGCCGGGACGCGCGAGAGCGCCCGATCAATCCAACAACAGTCTGCCGTTGTCCATCAGGAGCCGGCCATCCAGTTCCACGGTGGGCGACTGGATGATGCCGTCCAGATGGATGGGGACGTTGACCGTGCCGCCCATGGAGACGTTGTTGCCGAAGGCGACGTGGATGGTGCCCATCACCTTCTCGTCCTCCAGGATGTTGCCGATGATCTGAGCGGCGTCGTTGGTGCCCACGCCGAACTCGGCCACGGTGTAGGCGGCGGGGCCCACGGCGCGGAGCAGGTCGTCCAGCTTCCGCGCGGCCTCGCGGCCGGTGATGGTGGTGGCGGCGCCCGCGTTCACGGCAATCCGGATGGTCTCGCCCATGGCCAGCAGGTTGCCCACGCCGGCCATGGAGCCGTCCACCACCACGACACCCTCGGCGGTCTCTTCGAGCGGGCGCAGGTACGACTCGCCCGACGGCAGGTTGCCGAAGGCGCCCGATTGGTGGATGAGGCCGGTGGAGGAAATGGCGTTCACGCCCTCGATGGAAAACGCGAGGTCGGTCCCCGCGGCGGTGGTCACGCGCACCCGGCGGCCGGCGTTGAGGAGCCGGGTGACCCGCTCGGTCCGCTCGGCGATGGCGTAGTAGTCGGCGGCGAGGCAGCGGACCATGGTCTCCTCGAGGATGCCCGGCATGGTGGCCACCCGCGCCCCGGCGCGGCACGCCTCGCGGCGGGCGTCGGTGTGGGTGAGCGACTTGCCCGTGGCCGCCACCACGGCCGGAAATCCCTTCATCAGCTCGGCCAGCGCCGGCGGCGGCTCCTGGCCGTTGCGCTCCATGATTGGCATCTCGGTGAAAACGGCGTAGGCGCCCAATTTCCGGGCGGCCTTGAGCAGGGCCAGGCCGATGCGGTGGCAGGTGGGGTCGGTCAAGATCAGGACGCTCTCGCCCGGTTTCAGCAGCAGGCAGTCGCGCAGGGCGGTGAGGGCGGCTCGGCTCAGTCCGGTTCTGGGGGCCATGATACCTCCAATGACAGATGTATGGGTCGCCGGGCGGGCGCCCGGGCGTCAGTCGAAGTCGAACGGCTTGGGCGGCGGGGAGTCGTCGCCGTCGGTCTGCTTCTGCGCCTCGCGGAACTTCTTCTCGAGCATGTCCTTGCGCTTCTTCTCCTGCTCGAAGGCCTGCTCGAACAGATTCTCCTTGCGGCGGTCCCACTCCCGGGCGTTTTCCACCGCCGAGTCGAACGACTCGACCTCCCGCTTCTCGTGCTTTTTCGACAGCAGCACCTCGCCCGTCTCGCGGTCCACGGTGAGGCGAGACTGGCAGTGCGGGCACTGCACTTCGATGGCGTGTTTGGGCGGCTGGCTCATGGGATTCTCCCGGGATAGGTTTTGGCGCCGTCTGGACCGCTATTATATAATGGCGCGTCGGATGACTCAAGCTGGCGAGGGCAATACGCATGAATGCCGAAGATCTCAGCCGCCTGATGCGCTGCCGCCGCAGCGTCCGCGGGTACGACGGCCGGCCCGTGGAGCCGGACAAGCTCGCGCTGCTGCTCAAGGCCGCCCAGTGGGCGCCGTCGTCGTGCAACCTCCAGCCGTGGCACGTCGTGGCCGTGGATCGTCCGGAGCTGATCCGGGCGCTGGCCACCGCGGCGCCGGTGGGCACGCGCGTCAACAAGTGGATGGACACCGCGCCGCTGGTGCTGACGCTCTGCGCCAAGCCGCACCCGCTGGTCCACCAGGCGGCGGGGTGGATCGACCGCGACTGCCACCGCCTGGACATCGGCATCGTCGGCGAACACATCTGCCTCATGGCCACCGCCCTGGGTTTGGGCAGTTGCTGGATCGGCTGGTTCTCCGAGGGCAAGGTGCGGGAACTGCTGGCGGTGCCCGCGAGCCACCAGATTCTCGGCCTCATCGTCATCGGCTACCCTGCCGGTGGCGTCATGATGGACGAGCCGGTGGCGGTGGAGCGCCGGCGCAAGGCGCTGGCCGAAATCGCGTCCGTGAACCGTTTTGGAGATGCCTATCATGAACATAAAACAGAAAGCGAGTAAGTGGCTGGCCCTGGGGCTGGCCGCGCTGGCCGGCGTCGTTCCCGCCGCGGCCGCCGACAAGGCGGGCCTGACCTTCCGCCTGGAGACCCGCGCCGGCGGTGCCGGCGTCGAGACCCGCGACACGAGCCGGATTTACTGGTTCGACGGGTGCTGGAAGGAGGAGGCCGAGACCGCCGCGGTCGTCATCGACCTGCGCGACGACCGCCTGGTCCTCGTGGACCACGAGGGGAAGACCTGGTGCGGCGGCCCGGTGGATGCCACGCTGGCGGAGATGGAGCGCGAGATCACCCGGCTGGCGGAGCGGGTCCGCGACACGTACGGCCCGCGGCCGGAGCCGCCCGGCGCCGCGGCGGCGGTGGTGCCGCCGGCGCGTCTCGAGGAGGTGGGACGCGAGCGGCTGGGCGGGCGCGCGGCGCGCCGCTTCAAGCTCTGGATCGGCGACACGCTGGAGGGCGAATACTGGCTCGACACGGCGATCCGCCCGGGGGACTACTTTCCCGCCGAGCGGCTCCGGCAGGTCGTGGCGCGCTTCCACGCGGTGACGGCCATTTTCGAGCGGGAGCTCCGGAGCGCGGCGCGCAACGCCCGCGAGCAGGCCGTCCAGGACGCCTTGGGCGCGCTGTTCCTACAGGGACTGGAACTCCAGTCGGTGGACTACCGCGCCGGCCGGGCGGTGGGCGGGAAGCGAGTGTCCGACATCAAGGAGTGGCCGGGCGACGCCGCGGCCTTCCAGGTTCCGGCGGACTACCGCCGGATCTCCTACCGCGAATTTCTCGACGCCTCTCTCCCCTCGGGCAAAGAGGTGCTGGAGAACAGCCGGTGAGTTGGTGAACAGTGAACAGAGATAGGAGATAGGAGATAGGAGATAGGAGATAAGAGATAGGGGAATAGGGGGGGGCTGCGTCATGCTCGTGAGACGTACTCGTAATTCGTAATCGTAATCGAAATTCGTAATCGTACTCGTAATCGAGGCTCGAGGCTCGAGACTTGAGGCTCGTTCCCGTAACGCGGACATCGGATATCGGAAATCGGGGTTCGGGTCTCGCGGTTCGGGGTTCGCGGTTCGGATCTTCCCATTTATCGAATGCTTTCCGCCTTACGTCTCCCGCCTCCCGATTCACCCATTCATCCATTCACCCATTCATCATTCATCCATTCACCCATTCATCATTCACCCATTCACCCATTCACCGTTCCCCTGCCTGTGGCACGATCTACCGGTTGGCAACGTGGAGGTACAGCGAGCGGCAGCGAGCAGCGCGAAAGCCCACTCATCACGCCTTACTTCAGGCGCCCAACCACTCTGTCCGTGTCGCTTGAATGCCCGTCCGGCCAAAGGTCGGCCCATCGCCGCGGAGTCTGCAATGACACACCAGGACGTGTGACACGCACTGCTGTTACCGCGATGGAATGGTGTCGCGGCGTCGGGACATCGAGGCGGTCGGCCCCTCGCGCCGCTCGCTGCCGCTCGCGGTACCTCCCGCCTGCCGGCTGTTTGATCGTGCTCATATTCATGGCGTCAGTGAAAAAATCCTGCCAAGAATTGTCAGAAAAATGAGAGTAACTGATTAATCGTAATTGTGCTCGAGCTCGATATCGAATCCCGTGGCTCGTCTCACGACCGCCTGACGCGGCGTCTCAGTTTTAGCGCGCGTTCGACGAACGCGCATCTGTTTCGGGGAGCCGCCTTCCGATGGGGTAAATATCCGATACTTTTCAATTCAACTCGATGCGTGGCCGCATTCGTAGAAATTGACCTGCGGACTACCGTTGAAAGGTCTTGGCACGACCGGTCTCCTGTCGTTGCCCGTCCGCTTCGACGGTCGGGTTGACGGTGGATCTGAGAAAATTGTGACGATTGTGTTCGGAGACAAGAACTTCGCCGAACATTCTTTCCGGCTGGAAATCTCTGAAATGTCGCAGAACCGGTAACCGTGGGTTCAATGACCCATTTTATAAATCATCCCGCCTGAGTTCGCCCGATCTTTCGAAAGCACGTAGCTGGTTCGGTGACTACTTGTTTTTTTTCTTCAGAATCCACAGAATACCGATTAGCGCGATTCCACCGCAGAACAGGGTTAAAACGAATAGATGTGGAAATCTGGCCTCGATGAAACTCATTTCAACCAATTTACCAGAAGCGGTCATCTTCATCGGGATTTCTTGGATTGAACCACCGGCATAATGCGGTTTAGGCGCCCATGTGTATTGATAGATCGCCCAGAATCCTGCTCCCCATATCAACAACGAAATAACAGAAACAACAATTATCTTGGTGATATTGGACATAGCGAACTCCTCTGGATGAAACTTTCATCCAATTTAAGCGATATTTAAAAATAAACAATCGAAATCGAGCAGACAGATGGTCCAAATTGGCGGCTGGTTCCACACCACCGTGGTGGAAGACAAGCGGCTGGCCTGAACCATCGAGGGGCCATCCGATGGCTGGTGACAGTTAGACGGGCCGCGTCCGGCGAATGCGGACGATTAGGTGAGGCGACTGAGGGGCGAGAACTTTCGAACGTTCCAACTTTGGAACTTTCCTGCGATTACGATTTCGAGTAAGATTTCGAGTACGATGACGATTACAATGGCGATTACGAATTACGAGTACGAAATCCGAAATCCGATGTCCGATATCCGAATTCCGATGTCCGCGTTTCGAGAACGAGCCTCGAGCCTCGAACCTCGAGTCTCGATTACGAGTACGATTACGAACTACGATTACGAACTACGATTACGAGCACGAACGGCGTAGATGTCAGAGACGAGAGAAAAAATGGCGGAGGAGGTGGGATTCGAACCCACGTGCCCCGGTTTTTGCCGGGGCAAGTCGATTTCGAGTCGACCCCGTTACGACCACTTCGGTACTCCTCCGCGGATGGGGACCATCCAAAGACCGACCGCCCGAAAGCGGGAGGCCGAGTATAGCAAACCCCGGTCCGGACGTCCACCCCAAAGCTGGCCCTGGCCGGACGCGGTCTCGGGGCGCGCGCGGGAGGTGAACCCATGCGGCGGGTGAGTTTCCGGATCGTCGCCGACTGCGGCATGCCCCTCCAGGAGCAGGTCAAGAACCAGATCATCTCCTCGCTCTACACCGGCAAGATCCAGGAGGGCGATCCGCTGCCGTCGGTGCGGGAGCTGGCGGAGCTGGCCGGGGTCAATCCCAAGACCATCCTCAAGACCTACCGCGCCCTGCAGGCCGAGGGCTACGTCCAGATGATCCGCGGCAAGGGGGTCTTCGTCTGCAAGCTCGCCGGCGAGGACTTCACCCAGCGCCGCCGCGGAGCGATCCTGAACCTGATCAAGACGACGCTGGAAAAATCCCACTTGCTCGGCGTGCCCCACGAGCAGTTCGCCCACCTGCTGCTGCGTTACACCACCGGCGCCGGGCTCCACCCGCTGCGCTGCGTCGTGGTGGACGACGCCGAGGAGATCGAAGTGTTCACCGCCGAGCTCCAGCGTCGGCTGGACATCGCCATCCACCCGGTGCTCCTCGAGAACCTGGAGCGGGAGCTGGCGCCCGGCAACGCCGCCATCCGCGCCGTGCCGTACGTGCTCACCACCTCGTGGCACATCGCCGCGGTGCGCCCGCTGGCCGCCGCGCTGGGGAAGCGGCTGCTGGAGATCAAGATCAACCCCGGCGTCTTCGGCGAGATCGCCCAGGTGATGCGCGAGCGAAACGTGGGCGTGGTGGTCCGTGACATGCGCACCCTCCACACCTCGTTCGACGTCTTCGCCAACATCTTCCGGCCGGCCACCGACAAGCAGTTCCTCATCGCGCCGGCCGACAACGCCGCGCTGCTGACCCGGATCGCCGGCGAGTCGGACATCGTGTTCACCTCGCCGCTGTGCTGGGAGGCGGTGCGCCGCATCACGCCCGCCGACGTGGAACTCCGCACCTTCCAGGATTTCATCTCCGGCGATTTCATCGAGACGCTGCGCGTCCTCCAGCTCTTCGATGACGCCGCGCCCGGGGAGGCGCCATGACCGCGCCGGACGTCGACTGGCGGACCGCGCCGAAGGCGGAGACCCACGTCCATCTCGAGGGGAGCGTGGACGCGGCGCTGCTGCGGACGCTCCATCGCCGCCACGGCCTCCCGTGGGCGGACCGGTCGCTGGAATCGATCCAGACGGAACTGGCGTTCACCGATTTTTACGAATTCCTCAGCGCCTATAAAGTTGTCATCCAGGCGATCCGCCGGGAAGACGATTTCCGTGACATTACCGCCGCGTTCTTCAGCCGGCTGCAGCGCGACGGGGTGGTCCATTGCGAATTTTTCCATACCCCGGCCGCGTGCATGAAGTACGGCCTGGACCCCGACCGGGCGCTGGCAATCATCCTGGAGACCGCCGCCGACGAGGGGCGGGCGCGGGGCATCAGTTGGGGCGTGGTGCTGGACAACGTGCGGCAATTCCCCGAGGAGTATTTCCAGCGCACGCTGGAACTGGCGTACCGCCACCAGGAACGGGGCGTCGTCGGCGTCGGCGTGGGCGGCGACGAGCTGGCGGCACCGCTCGAGTCGCTGGCGCCTGCGTTTCAGGCGGCGCGGGAACGCGGCCTCCGCATCTCGCTGCACACGGGCGAAACCGGCTCGGCCGAAAGCATGGCGCGGGACCTGCGGGCGGCACGGCCCCACCGGATCGGCCACGGCCTCCCCGCCGGGCGGTCGGAGCGCGTGGCCGAGCTGGTAGCGGAGCTCGGGGCGGTGGTCGACGTCTGCCCCACGAGCAACCGGGCTACGGGGGTGGTTCCGGACCTGGCGGCGCACCCGCTTCGGACGATGTACGCGTGGGGGGTGCCGTTCACCGTGGCCACCGACGACCCGGCGCTCTTCGGCACGGACCTGGTGCGGGAATACGAGATTGTGGCGGAGCTTGTCTCCGATGCCGATCTGCCCGAGCGCCTGGCCCGGTGGCAGACGGCCAATCCCCTCATGCCGGAGCGTTCGAGGAAACGGTTTGCGCAGTTTTTCGGTCTGGAGAATTGTTCCGACGGGAACCGACGGATCGATCCGGTTCGGTGAACCGGCCCGCTGCTTGTTCAGCAGACCACTGGTCCATCCGAAAACGAACGGGCTATGGGAATGAACAGCCCCGCCGAGCGGGGCCTGGCGGTGAACGTGTCTGACGCCGCGAACCGGGCCGACTGGCTGACAACCCGGCGCAAGGGAAAATGGGGTAGATTTCGCCGCGGGGAGTCAGCACACCATCTGGGATTCGCGTTTCTTCCGGCGGCGGGGGTTGAGCGCGCGGAGCCCGAACTTTTCATACTTGTAGTTGAAGATCCGGTAGGTCACCCGAAGGGTCCGGGCGGCGCGCAGCTTCACCCAGTTGGTCCGATTGAGGGCGTCGAGCATGAGGAGTTTTTCAAACTCCTTGACCCGGGCGTTCAGGGAAAGATCAGGATTTTCAATTAGTTGAATCAGTCGGTCTCTCACAAAACCTCCCGCGTTGCCAGTGCTAACACTCAATCAACACCATGGTGATATCGTCCGCGTGGGACGGGTGCCGCTGGACGATGGGTTGACTGAGCACGTCCAGAAGATCCGGCTGATTACTATACGCAAGCGATTGCATCTGGTTTCGGAATTCGGCGAAGGCGGCGCCGTCATCGTCCAGGTCCGTGAGGCCGTCGGTGTAGAGCAGGATCCGATCGCCGGTCTGGACGGGGATCTCGTTGTCGGCGTACGTGGCGTCGTGGAACAGGCCGATGGCCGGCCCGGTGATGTCCGACTCCAGGAAGCGCTTCTCCGCGGGCCGCAGGAACAGGGGGAACGGGTGGCCGGCGCTGGCGAACGTCAGACGCAGCGGTTCCGGCCGCAGGATGCCGTAAAAGGCGGTGAAGAATGACCGTCCCTTCAAGACCGGGATGAACGCCCGGTTGATGGCCGCGAGCAGGATGGATGGGTTGCCGCAGGCGGGCGCGGCGTTGAGGAAGGCCATCTTGAGCATGGCCATCATCATGGCGGAACTGACGCCGTGCCCGGCGGCGTCGGCGACGATGACGCCGAGCGCGCCGTCCGGCAGGAGCTGATAGTCGTAGTAGTCGCCGCCCACCGAGCCGCCGGGGATGTAGCGGGCGCTGATCCGGAAGTGGTCGGTGGCCAGGGCAGGGGCGGGCAGGAGGTTGAGCTGGAGGGAGCGGGCCATCTCCGTGTCGTACTGGATCCGCTTGCGGAACGCATATTGGTCCAGCGCCTTGCGAACCAGCAGGAGGAGTTCCTCGGGGTCGAACGGTTTGGTGATGTAGTGGTACGCCCCCATCTTGAGGGCCTCGACCGCCACTTTCTCGGAACCGTGGGCGGTGAGCATGATCACCTGGATATCCGGGTCCGCGGCGAGGGCGCGGCGCAGCACCTCGACGCCGTCGATCTCGGGCATCCGCAGGTCGGTGATGAGCACCCGGCAGCCTTTCTCCGCGAGGAAAGCCAGCCCCTCCTTCGGGTCGGTGAACGTGGCGATGCTGGTGAAGTGCTTCTCGAGGATCGCCTTGACCGTGTAGAGGACGGAAAACTCGTCGTCGATGACCAACAGGTCGGCGCGTTTCATTGCGGATTGTCTCCTTTGACGTCCTGGACGGGAAAGCGGACCTCGAACGCGGCGCCGCCGCCGTCGGCCCACGACCCGGCGGCGATGGTCCCGTCATGCTCCTCGACGATGCTCCGGGCGATGGCCAGGCCGAGGCCGGTGCCGGACTCCTTGTTGGAGAAGAAGGGCTCGAAAATTTTATCCCGCAGCTCGACGGGGACGCCCGGACCGGTGTCCGTGACGCGGAAGCCCGCCGCCTCGCCCGCTCCGGCGGCATCGGCCGCGCCGTCGAGGAACGACTCCACCAGGACCCGGCCGTCGGGCGGCGTGACGTCCAGAGCGTTCTGGAGCAGGTTGATGAGCACCTGCTTGACCTTCTCGAAGTCGGCCGTCAGGCGGATCGCCTCCCGGCCCGGGCGGAATTCCAGACGGACGCGGCGCTTGCGGCTTTCCTCCGCGTAGAGGTCGACCGCGTCCTGAATGCACGCGTTGAGATCCATCAGGTCCTTGGCCAGTTCCATGGGGCGGGCGAAGCGCACCAGTTCCGAGACCACGTTCTGCAGGCGGTTCACCTCGGCGTTGAGCACCTTCATGTGCTGGGCGCGCGGGTCGGCGCCGTCGAAACTGTCGCTCACCAGCTGGCCCAGCCCCTTGATGGCGACGAGCGGGTTGCGGATCTCGTGGGCGATGTTGGCGGCCATCTGGCCGATCAGGGCCAGCCGCTTCTGATGGTGCATGGTCCGCATGAACGCCTGTTCCTTGTCTCTGGCCTGGGCGTTCTCCAGGGCGATGGCCGCGTTGTTGCAGAGGATCCCGAGGAAGTTGATATCTTCGTAGGAGAAGAGCTCGCCGGAGAGCTTGGCCTTCAGCAGCAGGATGCCCAGCAGCCGGTTGCGGGACATCAGCGGGGCGATCACCGAGACCTCCAGCGTCCGCAGGAGGGCGATTTCCTCCGGAGGCAGGGCAAGGAAGCGCCGGTGGTTGAGGCGGTCGAACAGCTCGATGGGATCCTGCTTGTCCATCAGCCACTGGACGACGTGCCACGACGCGGGGATCTGGACCGACCGAAACTCCTCGATCTCGGGGTTGCGGGCGGCGGCGCATTCAAACACCTCGGCGTCGCCGCTGCGGAGGAAGAAGTAGCCGCCCTTCAGGTAGGCCACGGTGGATATCTTGTTCAGGCTCAGGTCGATGACCGTGGGGATGTCCATCGTGTAGTTTAACTGCCGGGACGTCTCGAGAATGGTCTCGCGGTAGTTGATCTGGGCCCGGTAGAAGACGCGATCCAGCAGTTTGGCGATGGAGGACTTGAGCGGCTCGATCAGGAACGCCGCCGCCAGCAGGAACAGGATCATGAGCCACTCGGGGCCGATCCTGAGGAACCGCTGGAGATCGTCGCCGTACCAGACCAGGAGCAGGAAGTAGAGGAACAGCAAGACGCCCGATACCAGCGTGTAGGCGATGCTCTTCTTCAGGACGATGTCGGCGTAAAACACCCGTTTGCGCACGAAGTCGAACAGGAGCGTCCAGCCGAGCAGCGTCGCGGCCAGGATCGCCAGGGAAGTGCCCGTCGACAGCCGCGTCTCGGGGAACAGGCTCTCCACGGCGAAGCCGGCGGCCGGCAGCACCGTGCCGGCGATGAGGCCGAAGTACAGGATGCTGGCGGAGGTGCGCTCGTGCGGCTGACGCCACGACCGGAACACGACGAGGCTGGCCGCGACGAGTCCGGCGCTGACCGCCAGGGCGGCCAAACGGATGGCGGTCTCCAGCCGGTCCAGGTCGGGCTGGGCGCCGGCGCCCAGCCAGGCGGCGGCCGCGGCGACGGCGCACCACGCCGCAGCGGCCAGCGCCAGCGCGCGGGGCCGGGCAATCACGGGCAGGCGGATGGGGAAGTGGGCGATCAGGACGAACAGCACCGCGGGCAGCGCCAGGGCGCCCGGCAGCGCCCATTTGAAGAATTCGGCCAGCGGGGCGAAGCTCAGCGTCCAGCCCAGCAACAGCAGGCTGGCCATCCCGAAGTAGGCCAGCGACTGCAGGAGACTCAACAGGGGGTTGGGGTACCGGATGAGCAGAAAGGCCGAGACGAGTCCCCCCACCAGTCCGAGGAGCAGCCCCAGCAGGGTGCCCGGGTGCCGGGCCTCCCAAAGCGACAGCCGGATGGTCAGATCCGCCCAGTTGAAATCGTCCGCCGAGCGAATGTTCAGCGAGTAGGCGGCGCCGAATTTCAGTCCGTGGAGCTCGCGGAGCACCTGCGCGCGGTTGAACACCGGTTGCTGGTTGATGCTCAGGACCTGGTCGCCCACCGTCAGACGGTCGGCAAGCGAGGGATGGACGGCGGAGACGAACACGGAGTACTTCTCCACCAGACTCGTCCGGAGGCGGCCCATCTCGGCGGGCGAGAGGGTGACGAGCTGCAGCCGGCCCGCCTGCAGCACCAGGAGGGTCGAGGGACCGTCGCGGTACGCCAACTGCTCGCGGATTTCCTCGGTGCGGCCGCTCTGGACGATCCGCCCGTTGATGTTGAGGATGCGGTCTCCGGGCCGGAGCGGTGTGAGGACCGGGGCCGTTTCCACCTGCAGCGCCAGGTTGTCGGGGGCGAAGACGGGGTCCGCCGCGATCAGCTCGCCCAGGGCGGCCCGCACCTGGTAGGTCTTGCCGGTGCGGCGGACGCTGACGTTGACCATGTCACGCGGGGCGATCCGGTGCCGGATCTCCGCCCAGTTCCGCGGGTGGGCGATGGACTGCCGGTTGACGGAGAGGATGATGTCGCCTGTCTGCAGCGGCAGGCGGGCGGTACCGCGAAGGATGAAGCGGTAGTGGTTCTCCACGTCGAAGCCGGGCGTCGGCGTCCGGTTCAGGATGGATGCGGCGATCAGCAGGAGGGTCAGCATGCCGGCGGACAGGCCGAACGCCAGCAGTTTCAGGATTCGCCAGTGCCAACCGAATTCGGCGGGTGGTGCGATCATGCGTTCTCGTCAGAAAGGGCCGTTGGCTCCGGTCCCAGCCGGCCCGACGTTTATTTCAACTGGTCGCTGAGGTGCTTGACGTCCTGGTAAAGCGGGGCGCGCTTGTCTCCGTCCCGCAACACGTCCAGGCAGCGCGCCACCAGTCGGCGCGCTTCGTCTTTCTGGGCCGTGGCCGCGGCGATCTTGGCTTTCAGCAGCAGGCTGGGCGCGTGGTTGGGATTGATGGAGAGGTTCTGGTTGATCACGTCCCGCGCCAGCTCGATCTGGCCCGAAGCCAGGTAGGCCTCGGCGAGAGCCCAACGCGCGAAGATCCCGCGGTGGGGGATGGCGATCGCGTCGGACACCTTCCGGAACAGCTCGATCGCCGTGCTGAAATTGCCCAGCGAGACGTTCATCCGGCCCACGAGATAGTCATAGAGCGGATCACCCTTGTAGCGGGGATATCCGGCCATCATTTTTGAATCGCCGGCGTGCCGGGTGGCGGTCATCTTCTGCCAGGCGTCCAGCAGCTTGCGCAGCTCGTCCATCCGGCCGGACTGCAGGTTGGAAATGCCGAGGGCATAATAGGCCGATGAGGACTGGGGCTTGAGATCCAGCGCTGCCTGGCCTTTCTTCAGCGCTTTGTCATATTCGCCCTTCAGGTGATGGATTTCGGCCATCTGCAGGAGCGCGGTGGTTTTCGCGTCGTCGCTGGTGGCCTGTTCCCATATCTTCTGGGCGAATTTCATCGCCTTCGAATGCTGGCCTTTCGCGTTGAGCACCTGGATCATGTGCTCGTGGACGTAGACCAGGTCCGGGTCCAGGTTCAGGGCTTCCTGGAACTGGGCGATGGCTTCGTCGTAGCGGCCGGTCATCAGGTAAATCTCGCCCAGGCTGTCGTGCGGGTTGGGGTGGTCGGGATACAGCTTGGCGTAGATCTCCAGATGCTTGATCGCCAGGTCGTACTTGTACATGTACGTGTAAGTGTAACCCAGCAGGTTGTGCGCCTGGCCCATGTAGGGGGCCAGCTCCAGCGCCTTTTCGAAACACTCGGCGGCGAGCGTCCGCTTGTTGATCGCGGTATAGAAGGTGCCGGCCACGTAGTACGGCACCGGGTCGCTGCCGTTTTTGGCCATCAGCTCCTTGAGCGTCAGGTGGGTCTCCTGGATCTGATCCTTGCCCACTTTCCGCAATATCAGCCGGGTCCAGATCTGCTCCGCCGGCGGGGCGGTGGGCAACAGGGCGTCCACCCGGGCCTTGTAGCGGCGGGCTTCGTCGTCCATGCCCCGGAATTCCATCACGCCGGCCATGAAAAAGTTGGTCATGAGATGGTCCGGGTTCAGCTGCAGGGCCTGCCGGAGGGTGCTTTCGGCCTCGGCGTAACGCCGCTCCACCACGTATTCATAGTGAAGGAAGATGAGCCGGTATACCTGGTCGCGGGTCTGCGGGGCCATGGTCCGGCTGCCGGTTTCCACCTTGACCCGCGTGGGCGCCGCGGGCACGGCCGCCAGACCGAATATCAGAAACAAGATGAAGTATATTCCACGTCGCATAACGTCTCCTAAGACGCTGATACCTATCCTACGGACTACAGACTTGGATGTTTCGCCCGCGGGCGGGATTTTTCACGATCAACAACCGGTTCTGCCCCCGACCATCTCAATGATATAATTATACTTTATCGCGCAGTGAGCCACAGGCATGAATCGGACCGAACCCCTAGTTGACCCGAACCGGCGCGCCGAGCTCTTCCCGGTCACGCGGCAGTGGATCTATCTCAATCACGCCGCCGTGGGGCCGCTGCCGGCCTATGTGCTGGACGCCGCCCGCCACTACCTTGAGGCCATTTCCCGAGACGGCGACCACCACTGGCAGGAAACCCTGCAGGTGGTGGAGGCCGCCCGCGCGCTCCTGGCTGAACTGGTCGGAGCCCGGCCGGCCGAGATCGCGTTCACCCGGAACGCCTCCGAAGGGATCAGCGTGTTGGCCAACGGCCTGGACTGGCGACCGGGCGACAACGTGGTTTTGCCGGCCATCGAGTTTCCCGCCAACGTGTTTCCGTGGCAAAACCTGGCCCGCCGGGGCGTGGAGGTCCGCTACGTTTCCCTCCGGGACGGCCGCTGCGAGGCGGCGGACATCATTCCCCGCGTTGACGGGCGAACACGGGTGATCTCGGTAAGCTCGGTCCAGTTCTTTAACGGCTTCCGGCTGGACCTGGCGCCCCTGGGCGCGTTCTGCCGCGAGCGGGGCGTGATCTTCTGCGTGGACGCCATCCAGCAACTGGGCGTCCTGCCCCTCGACGTCGGCAGCGGCGGCGTGGACTTCCTCGCCTGCGGCGGACACAAGTGGCTGATGGCGGGCGAGGGGATCGGATTCCTCTACTGCCGGGCGGAGTTGCTGGACCGGCTCCAGCCGGCCGCCGTAGGTTGGATGGGCGTGCGGGACTGGGAACACATGCTCAATTACCGGCTGGAGTTTCCCCCGGAGGCCCGCCGGTTCGAAACCGGCAACCTGTCGGCGTTCGGCGTCCACAACCTGAAGGCCTCGGTGGACCGGTATCTCCGGCTGGGGCCGGCGGCCGTGGCCGCCCGCGTGCTGGAGCTGGCGGAAGCGGTCGCCGCGGCGACCGGCCGGCGGGGCTGGACGGTGCTTTCCCCCGACGGACCGGCGCGTTCGGGCATCGTGTCGTTCCGCGTGCCCGGCCGCGACGCCGCCGACCTGGCGGCGCGGCTCCTGGCGGTCGGCGTCCAGGTGGCGGTCCGCAACGGCGCCATCCGGGTCTCGCCGCATTACTACAACACCGCCGCAGAGGTAGCCGAGGCGTTCGACCGCCTGGACCGGATCGTCAAACAAACCGACGGAAGGTGAGCTTATGAAACTGCTGACAGCCTCGCAGATGCGTGAAGTGGACCGCCGCACCACGATGGAGATCGGCATCCCCGGCACCACCCTCATGGAGAACGCCGGCATCGCCGTCGTGCAGGTTCTCGAGGAGGAGTTCGAGAAGCTCGACTCGTTTCACATCGGCGTGATCTGCGGTCGGGGCAACAACGGCGGCGACGGTTTCGTCATCGCCCGGCACCTGTTCCTGCGCGGAATCACCTCCCATGTCTACGTCATCGGCGGGGCGGACGGAATCACGGGCGACGCCCGGATCAACCTGGACATCATCCGGAATTACCGCGACATCCCCATCGCGGAAATCACCGACGAGACCGGGGTGGAGTCGCTCCGCCAGGACCTGCAGTCGTTCCACCTCATCGTGGACGCCCTTCTGGGCACCGGGCTCAACCAGCCGGTCGAGGGGCTCCTGGCCGACGTCATCCGCGCCGTCAACGATTCGTCGGCGACGGTGGCGGCCGTGGACCTGCCCTCCGGCCTGTTCGCCGACGAGTACCGGCCGGTGGAGACGGCCGTGTTCGCCGACCTCACGGTGACCTTCACCGCGCCCAAGCCGGGCCTGATCCTGGGCGACGCCGGGACCTACACGGGGGACCTGTACACGGTGTCCATCGGCACGCCGGACTTCCTGCTGGATGTCCCGGAGCACGCGTTCAACCTGCTGTCGGCCGACGACGTGCGCAGCTTCTTCCTGCCCCGCAAAAAGGATACGCATAAAGGCAATTTCGGCCACATTCTGGTGGCGGGCGGCGGGAGCGGCAAGACCGGCGCCGTGAAGCTGGCGGGCCTGGCGGCGCTTCGAAGCGGCGCCGGCCTGGTGACCGTCGCTGTGCCGGCCCCGCTGGCCGCCGTGGCCGCGGGCGACGTGCCGGAGCTCATGGTGGAGGCCCTGCCGGGCGGCGACGACGGATCTTTCAGCCCGGCGGCGGCCGCCCGCATTCTGGAACTGCTCAAGACGCGCGACGTGCTGGTGCTGGGACCCGGCCTGGGGCACCATCCCGACTCGGTCGCCCTGATCCGGGAACTGCTGCCCCGGCTGGAGGTCCCCGTGATCCTGGACGCGGACGCCCTCAACTGCCTGGCGGAGGATCCGGAGCTGCTCAAGCGAATCCAGGTCCCGGCGGTGCTGACGCCCCACCCCGGCGAGATGGCCCGGCTGGTGGCCCGCCGGACGGGCGAGGTGCAGGAGAACCGCGAGATGATCGCCCAGGATTTCGCCCGCAAGTTCGGACACTACCTCGTCCTCAAGGGGCACCGGACCGTGGCCGCCGATCCGGATGGCCAGGTCTGGATCAATCCCACCGGCAACCCGGGCATGGCCACGGCCGGATGCGGCGACGTGCTTTCCGGGATCCTGGGCGCCTTCTGCGCCCGGATCAACCACCAGAACCCGGCGGCGTGGGCGCTGGCGTGCAACGCGGCGATTTACGTCCACGGCCTGGCGGGCGATCTGGCCACCGAGAAGCTGAGCGAGGAGTCGGTCATCGCCCGCGACATCGTCCGGTTCATCTGCCCCGCCATCCGGCGGATCCGCGAATCGTGAGCCGGGCGCAGTTCGTCACCGAATCGGAAGCGGATACCTTCGCCCTGGGCCGGGCGCTGGCGCGCCGGCTGACGTTGCCGGCGACCATCCTGTTCTTCGGGGAGCTGGGCACGGGCAAAACTGTGTTCATCCGGGGCATGTGCCGCGAGCTGGACGTGCCGCCGTCCGCCGTGCGCAGCCCCTCCTTCACTCTCGTCAACGAGTACCGCGGCCGCGGCCGCGTCGCGCACGTGGATCTGTACCGGCTGGGGGGGCTGGACGACCTCGAATCCATCGGCTTTCACGACCTGGCGGAGACGGCCGACCTGCTGCTGGTGGAGTGGGCCGAACGGCTGGAGGCGGGGCGGCCCGGAGCGCTGGAGGTCCGAATGGAGCATCTGGGCGGCGACCGGCGCCGGGTGACCATCGTCAACGGTCCCGACGGCGTCAGGGTGGGGGAGGCCTGAACCGGAGCGGCCGGCGCGTCAGTGGTACCAGCGGAACAGCACGTCGCCGTGGTGGACGCGCGTCAGGCGCTCGGTGTAGTGGTTGGCCTGGTAGCGGAGCAGGAGGGGGAATGCCCGGTCCCGCTGGAAGCAGTAGCCGCGGCCCAGGTTGTCCGTGGCCATGAGCGCGGGCACCGTCCGGCCGTCAACCGGCACCGCCGTTTCGCCCGTCTGCCGCAGCCAGCTCGGATGGCGCTGGATCTGGAGTTTTACCTTGTCCCCCCGCGCCAGTTCATCATACACCGCGGCGCTGAGCACGAGCAGCGTGCCGTCCAGCGGCACTTCCCGCCCGTTCTCCAGGACCACGCTGCGGTAATACCGGCGGGCCTCCGCCAGCACGTCGGGCGCGAGGACGAACGCGCCGAGCCGGAAACCTTCTTCCCATTCCACCCGCCACTCGGGGGCGGCGGTCCGGATGCGGTACACCGTGCGGGTCGCCGACTGGGCCTCCGCGCCGTCCACCTGTCCCGCATACTCCAGCACCATCGGCGCGGCCAGTTCGATGCGGTCCGCCGCCGGCTCGGCGGGAAAGGCGCCGGCCGGGGCCAGGAGCGCGAACAGCAGGATGGCGACGATGCGGTGCACGGCCCTCATGATCCGGCGGCCTCCTCGGTGAACACCCGCTCGAAGATCGCGTCGACGTGGCGCAGCTGGTGTTCGAGACTGAAGTGGCGGGCGATTTCGGCCTCCGACAGGTGGCGCCGGATGTCGGCGTCCGCCTGAACCAGCGCCTGGAAATCGCCGCCGGTCTCCCAGGCGCTCATGGCCGCCCGCTGGATCCACGCGTAGGCGATCTCGCGTCGGACGCCCCGCTCGGTGAGCGCCAGCAGGAGCTGTCCCGAGTAGATCAGTCCGTGCGTCAGCTCGAGATTGCGCCGCATGTTCTCCGGGTAGACGTGCAGCCCGGAGACGATCCCCGTCAGGGCCCGGAGCATGTAGTGGACCAGGGTGGTGCTGTCGGGCAGGATGATCCGCTCCACCGAGGAGTGGGAGATGTCCCGCTCGTGCCACAGCGCCTGGTCCTCGAGCGCGGCCAGCGCGTGGGCGCGGACCACCCGGGCCAGCCCGCAGATTTGCTCGCACTTGACCGGGTTGCGCTTGTGGGGCATCGCCGACGAGCCCTTCTGCCCGGCGCGAAACGGCTCTTCCGCTTCGCGCACCTCGGTCCGCTGCAGGTGGCGGATCTCGAGGGCGATCTTCTCGAGGGTGCCCGCCAGCACGCCAAGGGCGGCGAGGAACTGGGCGTGGCGGTCGCGCTGCAGCACCTGGGTGCTGATGGGCGCGTGGTCGATCCCGAGCTCGGCGCAGACTTCGGCCTCGATTTCCGGGTCCAGGTGCGCGAAGGTGCCCACCGCGCCGGAGATCTTGCCGCAGATCACCCCCCGGCCGGCCAGCTCGATGTACGGCCGCTGGCGCCGCAGCTCGGCGTACCAGAGCGCGAACTTGAGGCCGAAGGTGGTGGGCTCGGCGTGAACCCCGTGGGTCCGGCCCATGACAGGGAGGGTCTTGTGGCGGAAGGCCATCTCCTTGAGCGCGCCGGACAGCGCGTCGGCCTCGGTGCGGATCGCCGCCACCGCCTCCCGGAGCACCAGCGCCTGGGCGGTGTCCACCACGTCGGTGGAGGTCAGCCCGTAGTGGAAGAAGCGGGAGTGCTCGCCCACCTGCTCGGCCACCGCGGTGGTGAAGGCGATCACGTCGTGGTGGGTGACGGCCTCGATCTCCAGAATACGCGGGATCGAGAACGACGCCTTCGCCTCGATGGCCGCGACCGCCTCCGCCGGGATCAGCCCGCGCCGGCCCAGCGCCCGGCAGACGGCCAGTTCCACCTGCAGCCAGCTGCCGAATTTGCGGTCCTCGCTCCAGATCCGGGCCATCTCCGGGGTGGTGTAGCGGGGGATCATGGGCGCGCCTCCTTCAGTCGATGGTGATCACCGGCGTGGGCCGGTCTTGGTCGGCAACGATGATTTCGGGCGCGCCGGCGCGGGCGGACGTGCGCTGCGCCAGCGCTTCCAGGGCGGTCAGGCGGGCGATCTCGGGATGGTTGTTCTTCCGGCTCAGGTGCGCCAGCACGATGGTGGCGGCGATGCCGTCGAAGTCCTGCGTCAGGAAGCGGCCGAGGTCCCGGTTGCTCAGGTGGCCCACCCGGCTCAGCACGCGCTGCTTGAGCTGCCAGGGATACGGGCCGATCTTGAGCATCTCCTCGTCGTGGTTGGATTCGATGACCAGGCAGTGGGACTGCCGGATCCGCTGGCGGACCAGCTCCGTCATGCAGCCCAGGTCGGTGACGTGCGCCAGCTGGACACCCCGGCAGCGGACGATGAATCCGCAGGGATCGATGGCGTCGTGGGAGACGGCGAACGGCAGGATCTCGAGGGGGCCGATTCCGAACGCCTGGCCGACCTGGAAGTGCTCCACGGCGGCCTCGGTGCCGTTCAGCGCGGGGCCGGAGGCGGTGCCGGGGGAAAGGAAAACCGGCACCGGCGCGGACTTGAGGAAGACCGGCAGTCCGCCGATGTGGTCCCGGTGCTCGTGACTGATCAGGATGCCCGACAGGTGGTCGGGACGGATGCCCGCTTCCTGCAGGCCGTGGCGGATGCGCCGGGCGTTGAGTCCGCAGTCGATGAGGATGTGACAGTCCCCCGAGGAAACCAGGGTGCAATTTCCGCCGCTGCCGCTGCCGAAGAGACGTACTTTCAACATGTGGTCGGGGCCTGGGTGGCGATCTCAAACGTGCCAAACTATCACACCCGCCGGGGACGCGCAAGGCACATTCCGCGGGGCGGCCGCGGCGAGCGGGGCGTGGCGCGGACGGCCGGCGTCCGGCGCCGCTCAGCGGGGCGGCGGCGGAGCGGCGGGATCGGCCGGCGGCGCCAGCCCGGCCATGTGGCGGCGGTCCTCCAGCGTCAGGATCACCCGCGGCGACGCGGGGTGATCGGTGTGGACGACCAGCTGCGTCGGAGGTTGTGCAGGGAGCGCGGCGTCCGGATCCAGGCGGAACGTGATCTTCTGAACGTGGACCGTTTTCCCGCCCACCGTGCGCTGCAGCGGCAGGGCCGCCGCCGACAGCCAGGGCGGCGTCGCCACTCGGGTGACGGTGAACGGCACACTGTCCCACAGGTAGACGACCCGCTCCGGCGGGGTGCTTTGGGCGAAATCCAGCAGGTCCAGATAGCGGGTGGACGGTTGGATGGGCCCCGTGACCAGGCCGCGCACCGGTACGCGCACCCGCTCCTCCACCTGACCGTTGAACACCAGTTCCACCCATTCGTCCAGCATCACTTCGGCCTCCGCCACCTGGAGCCGGACGGACACGCGGTAGCGGCGGTCGTCCACCGGAGTGAAGGCGGCGATGACAATCGGGGATGACACGCTCACCGACTGGAGCGCGTGGATGGCGTCGTCGTTGATCTCGACGGCCAGCTCCGCGGCCGCGCCGTTGACGTCGTCTTTCGGCGCCATGGCGAAACTCAGGACGGCCGGCGTGACGTCGAGACGGGTGTATGCGTCGCCGACGATGTAGAACGCGACGCGCGGCTGGCGCGGATCGTCGGTGACCAGCCAGACGCCGTCATAGAAGGAGCCCCGCTTGTCCCGGACGTCCAGCACGATTTCCAGCGTCGTGGTTTCCTGCGGCGCCAGCCGGTTGGCGCCCAGGTTGAAGCGGGCGCACTCGCACATGGACTCGACTTCGAGGATGTTCAACGGGGCGGTGCCGGTGTTGGCGATGGTGAAGGTGTGGACGATCGGCGGACCGGCGGCGGGGACGCGACCCGCGTCATGGTAGCGGTCGGCGGCGGCGAGAACCGGCCCCTCGCCGGCGGGCGCTTCGGGCGCCTGGGCGGCCAGCGCGCAGCCCAGCCATACAACCAGGCCGATTCGGATCAGGTGGACGACGAGCGATCGGTTCATGACAACTGCATTGTAACCCGGACCGAATGCCGCGCGAAGCATTATCCCGGGTGTGGCGGCCCGTCCGGCGGCGGACAAAAAAAACCGGCTTCTTCAGCCCCCCTGAACCCGCAGGTCCCGTGAAAGGTCTGAAGAAGCCGTCGAAATGAGAAAACCCAGTCGTTCCCAACCCGTTTGCTGTCAAACAACCGTGTGTCGGGTTCGGTTCATGTATCAGGTCCTGGGTACCCTGAACATGAAGAGCCATCACCAGAGCCCGATCCGCATGCTAAAGCAAGTGTAAACCGCTGCCCAGCGGATCGTAAATCAGCGATTCCCTGATAACGGCCTTCAAAAATCCTGATGACTGAGCGCCGCAGTGAGGATGGGACTGCCGGCCGCCGGGCCGGTCAGAGCGGCGAGAGGCCTTCGCGGATCGCGTACTTGGTCAGCTCGGCGACGCTGTGCAGGTCGAGCTTGGCCATGATTTTCAGCCGGTACGATTCGATGGTCTTGCCGCTCACGTGCAGGATGCCGGCGATTTCCTTGGTGCTCTTGCCTTCCGCAATGAGCTGCAAGACTTCCCGCTCGCGCGGCGTGAGCGGTTGAGGCGGGACGGCGGGGCCGGCCGCCGGCGTCCGGCGGAGCACGTCCTCGACCAGGACGTTGGCGATGGCGGGGGAGACGTACGCGTGTCCGCCGACGACGGCCCGGATCGCGGTAATGAGCTCTTCGGCGGCGGAATCTTTCAGCAGGAAGCCGTTGGCGCCGGCCTGGAGCATGCCGATCAGAAAGCGGCGGTCCGAATGCATGGACAGGGCGATCACCTTGACCCGGGGGTGGCGCGAACGGATCTGGCGGGTGGCCTCGATCCCGTTCAGGCCGGGCATGGCGATGTCCATGATCACAACGTCGGTGGGCTGGCTCTGAATCGCCTCGATGGCCGAGCGGCCGTCGTCGGCTTCGGCGACGACGGTCATGTCCGCCTGCTTCTCCAGCAGGGAACGCAGGCCCTCCCGAAGGATCTTGTGGTCATCCGCGAGCAGGATGCGCAGCGTCATCGTTCCCTCCTGGCGCCGGGGCCGGCGGGGCCACGGGCAAAGTCAGGACCACTCGGGCGCCGCCGCCCTTGGCGCGGCCGATCTCCAGGCGGCCGCCGGTGAAACCGAGCCGTTCCCGCAGGAAGAACAGTCCGAAGCCGCCGGCGGCGGGCGCCGGGGTCGAAGCGGCGGCGAAGCCCTTGCCGTCGTCTTCGACGACGGCGCGCACCTGGTCGTGCTCCCGCCGGAGCGACACCCGGATCCGGCGGGCGCCCGCATGCTTGATGGCGTTCACCAGCAGCTCGCGCACGCCCTGGAACAACAGATCCCGCATCTCGATGGTGAGTGGTTTGGGCTTGGAATCGGTTTCGAGCGCGATGGGGATGCCCGACTGCTGGCCCAGGTGTTCCACCAGCCATTCGGTGGCGGCCTCGAGGCCCAGCAGGTCGAGGACGGGCGGGCTGATTTCGGAGATGAGCGATCGCGTCTCCCGGATGGTCGCCTCGATCAGGTTGGCCGTTTCCGGCCACGGCCCGCCGGCGTCGGCGGTGGACTCGGGGCGCAGTTCCCCGAGTTTGATCTTGGCCAGCGCGAGGGACTGGCCGATCCGGTCGTGCAGGTCCGAGGCGATCTTCCGGCGCAGGCGGGCCTCGGCCAGCGACAGTTCGTTGGCCAGCGAGCGGAGCTGCTCCTGGTAGGCGAGCACCTGCTCCTCGGCGCGGCGCCGGTCGGTGATGTCTTCGATCATGGCGAAGCCGAACGCGGCCGGGCGATCCCCCTGGCGGATTATGTAGAGCGTCATCTTGGCCCAGAAGCAGCTGCCGTCCTTGCGGAGGTAGCGCTTGATGAGCGGAATCCAGCTCTGCTCGCCGGCCTCGATGATCCCGGTGATGGCGTCCTCCCGGGCGATGTCGTCGGGATGGGTCAGATCCCGCCAGTGGGCGCCCCGGAGCTCGTCGGCGGAATAGCCGATCATGTTCAGGAACGCCGAATTGGCCTCGGTGATGAAACCGTCCAGCGTGCAGAAGACGATCCCGATGACCGAACCCTCGAACATGGCGCGGACGCGCAGCTCGCTGTCCAGCAGCGCCTGGTGGGCCCGGCTGCGGGATTGCCGGGCGAGGGCGAGACTGACGAGGTCGGCCATGGAGGCGATGAAATGCTCCTCATCGGGCGTCCATTCGCGGGGACCGCCGGCGTGCTCACAGGCGAGCACGCCGCGGAAACGACCCTCCATGGTGACGGGGGCGAACAGCAGGGCGGTGATGCCGCCGTCCAGGAACCGGCGGGCGTGCGCTCGAGTGCGCGGATCGACGGCCACTTCGGTCACCGCGATGGAGCGGGAGCGCTGGAAGGGGTCCGGGCGGCCGCCGGCGGCGATCAGTTCGGCGATGGGGTGGAGGTGTTCCGGCGGGAGCATGTCGTGGAAGCCGGTGGCGTCCGCGTGGGGGGCCAGCCACGACCAGACGCGCGCGACGCTCAACGTTCGCCGGATGTCCGACTCCATCCGGTTGAGCAGGCGCTCCGGGTCGGCGTCGACGAATTCCGCCGAACGCGTCAGTTCAATCAGTGTCTGGTTCATTCGGTGCAGGCGCTGCTCGCTGAGCCGCAGGTCGCGCTCGGCCGTGGCCGCCGCCAGGTAGTTGCCGATCAGCTCGCTGCTGATCCGGAGAAACTGCACGTCCTCGGCCTTCAGGCGGGTGGTTTCCGCCGTGGTGGCCACACCCATGACGCCGCGCAGTTGTCCGCTGCTGGCCAGGATCGGAATCCACGCGGAGGCCAGCAGCCGGCGGTCGGCCAGGTACTGCCGCTCCGCCGCCGCCTCGGCCGGCGGGATGGATAGACTGTCCAGGAGGATGATCTCGTTGCGGCGCAGCCGCTCCATGGCCCAGGCATACGCGGTGAGGTCGTGGTCCGGCGGGAACAGCAGGCCCGGCGGGCTTCCCGGTCGCGTCCATTCGTGGACGACGGTGGGGCGCATCTGGTCGTCCATGAAGCCCAGCAGGACGCATTCGGCGTCCAGGATGCGACCCCAGATCTCGAGGATCCGATTGAAATCCTCGACCGGGTGGGACATGAGGATCCGCGACGTCAGCGCCAGTCCCTCCTCCAGCTCCAGGCGGCGGCGCAGGCGGGCCTCGGCGTCGCGGCGCTCTTCGATCTGCCGGAAGAGCATCCGGTTGGCGCGCAGCAGCTCCCGGTTCCGTTCCTCGAAAATCGTGGCCACATCGGAGGCGGTCAAGGCGGCGGAGTCGGGTGGGTCGTCAGCCGTGGCGAGGACCCGGTTGACCATGACGACGCCCCGAATCAGCGGGTCCGATGTGAGATTGGTGCCGGTGCTCATCATGCGGATCCAGCGATCGTCCCGGGTGCGCAGGCGCAGCGTCTCCGTGCGCGACGCGCCGGGGCGGTTCAGGATTTCAGCGTGGGCCTCCAGGCAGGCGGCCCGGTCGTCGGGGTGGATGAAGTCGAACGCCAGCCGCCCCACCAACTCGTCGGGCAGCCAGCCCGTGGCGGAGGTGACGGCCAGACTCACCTCTCGGCAGATGCCGTCGCGGTCGATGACCACGTAAATGTCGTCGGAGTGGCCCAGCAGCGTCTGGATCAGCGAGGGAAAATCGGCCGCGGCCGCTGTCGGGGCGGGCGGTTCCGGTTCCTTGGATTTCAGTCGGTCGGTGGCCATCCCGCTCCATGTTTCAGACGAGGAATTTCTGGACATCCCCGTGGGGCGCCGGGATGACCACCGCGGCCACGAAGAGCCCGGTGTGGGCGATGGCCGCCTCCCCGGCCCGGATCGCCGCCTCGACATCGGCGACCGAGCCGGTCAGGATCAGGACCGCCTTGCCGCCGATGCCGTTGGCGAGGCGGATCTCGACGAGGTCCACGGCGGCGGCCTTGGCGGCCGCGTCGCCGGCGAGGATGCCTGTCAGGGCCGAGTAGCTTTCCAGCACGCCCACCGCGTCCAGCGCGGCGAAGGCGGCGGTGCCGGTGAGCGCGGGAAACACCTGCGGCTGCACGTTGGGGATGATGAACTCGTCCACGATGGCGCCCGGCGCGGCGGCCTTGCCGGCGGCGATGGCGGCCTCGACGCTGGACACCTCGCCGTGGACGAGCGTCATGTACTTGCCCGGACAGATGCTCTTCGAGGCGAACAGCTCCACCGCGGCCGCCTTGACCATGGCGTCGGCGGCCAAGATGCCGCGGGCGATGCTGTTGAATTCCAGGGCTCCGATGGCGCTGGCAATCATGCGATGTCTCCTTCACGGGATCTGCGGGCGCGGGGCGGGATGGTGGCGATGACCACGACGTCGTCCGCGCGCACCACCGTTCCGGCGGCGGGCGTGTGAACGTGGGCGCCCGGGGCGCCGGCCGGCGCCCGGCCGACGGCCTGCCCCGCGGCCACCCGCTGCCCGGCGCGGACCGCCGGTTCCGCCGGGACGCCGGCGTGCTGCCGGAGCGGCAGGCGGAGCTCCACCGGCACCGGCAGGCGCCCGGCGAATTCGGCCGGCCGGTCATAGGCGTCGAGGCGCAGGTGATGGATCAGCCGGCGGGTGGGCACGGTGAACAACTCCGCGTCGGCCCGTTCGACCGGATCGCCGGCGGGCGCGGCCGGGCGGGGGAAGTTCCGGCGCGACTCCATGATGAGCCGTCGCGGCGACAGGTCGAACGGGCAGGCGACCAGGGAGCAGAGGCCGCAACCCGAGCAGTGGAAGACCGTGTCGGAGTGGAGGTCGCGGTAGTCCCGGGCCGAGCCGATGAGGCGCATCAACTTGTGCGGCTCGATGTCGTGGCCGATGAGGTAGCGGGAACACAGTTCGGTGCACTTGCGACACTGGCAGCAGATGTGTTCCGCGATCTTGACGGAATAGTGCAGCGGCCGGGTGCGCTCCAGGATGGCCGGGTGGTCGGCGGGCAGCGCGATCAGGGCCGCCGTGGTCTTGGTCACCGGCGCGTCCAGGTCGGTCAGCGCGCCCATGAGCACGCCCCCCTCCAGGAAGCGGGCGTCGGGCGCCGTCGCGCCGCCCGCCGCGGCGGCCAGCTCGCGGAACGGCGTGCCGATGGCCGCCTCGACGGTGACGGGGCGGGCCACCGCGCCGCCGACGGTCACAAAGCGCCGCGTCAGGGGGACGCCGCGCAGCGCGTCGTGGATCGCCTTGAAGGTGGCGGCGTTGCCCACGAAATAGCCGGCGTCCGCCGGGATGGTGCGCTGGGGCAGCACCCGGCCGGCGACGTCCCGGATGACGAAGAACTCGTCGCCGGACGGGTAGATGTCCGGCAGCGTCGCCAGCCGGAGTGGCACCCCGTCCGCCGTCGGGGCGAGACGCGCGGCCAGGTCGGCGTGCTTCGCCTTGACCGCGAGGGCCACCTCGGCGGCGCCGCAGGCCCGGGCCACGGCGCCGGCGCCGGCCACGACTTCGTCCAGGTGGTTGGCCAACAGGTGGCGGTCGGTGGCGAGCAGCGGCTCGCACTCGGCGCCGTTGATGATCACGGTGTGCAAGCGGGGCCGCAGCTTTCGGTGAGTGGGGAAGCCGCCGCCGCCCATGCCGACGACGCCGGCCTCCTCGATGCGCTGCTGGAGTGTGGGGAAATCGACAGCCGGCGGACGGGCGGCGGGCATGCGGCCCCTATCGGTCCAGGCAGATGGAGTCGATGATGGCGATGATGGCGGTGTCGACGGGGTGGTCCTTCATGCCATGGGAGAGGCGGGCCGAGGAGCCGCTGACGCACAGGACGCGCTCGCCGGCTCCGGCGCCCACGGTGTCGACGGCGATGATGTACCCGCCCGGCGTCCCGTCGGCCGGGTTCAGCCGTTCGACGATGAGGAGCTTCTTCCCCTCGAGCCGGGGATCCTTGCGGGTGGCTACAACCGTGCCGCACACTCGACCGATGATCATCGCGTCTGTCCGGGAAAAAAAGTCTGGGGGATGCGGCGCACCCCCCGGATCGCGCTATGCCTTGCCTCTGGTCCGGTCCCGAGGGACGATGGGCAGCGTTTCGTCCAGATTCGCATGCGGCCGCGGGATCACATGGACGGCGATCAGTTCGCCCACCTTGCGGGCGGCCGCCGCGCCGGCGTCCGTGGCGGCTTTCACGGCGGCGACATCGCCGCGCACGATCGCCGTGTTGAGGCCGCCGCCAGTCTTCTCGTATCCGATCAGCACAACTTTGGCCGCCTTGACCATGGCGTCGGCGGCTTCCACCATGGCGGTGAAACCTCGGGTCTCGATCATGCCCAGGGCTTCCAAGGATTCGCTCATACGATTGCCTCCTGATCCTGTCGCGGGGTAGATGATGGTTGGATTGTAAAAGAGCATCGGGCGTTTTTCAATATAAAAGATGGACTTGCGTGCCCGCGCCGGCGATTTCGCTTGTCTCGCCGCGGACCGTTTGGGTATAGTGGAGGCCCATGAGCTACACCCACCAGACCCGCGTCCGGTTCGGCCCGCCCCTGACCCCGGTGGTCAAGACGCTCCTCATCCTCAACATCGCGGTTTATCTGGGGCAGACATTCGACCGCTCCCTGCATTTCTATTGGCTTGATCTCTGGATGAGCCTGATTCCGGTGACGGTGACGCTGGGCGGTCAGGTCTGGCGCCTGGTCACCTACATGTTCCTGCATGGCCCCCAACTCCTGCACATCGTGTTCAACATGCTCATCTTGTGGATGTTCGGGCCGGAAATCGAGGGGATCCTGGGCCGGCGCCGGTTTGTGGCCTTCTACCTGATCACCGGCGTCGGCGCCGGCCTGTGCAGTCTGGCGGTCAGCCCGTTTTCCACCGCCGCCATCGTGGGGGCGTCGGGCGCCATGTACGCGATTTTGCTGGCGTACGCCCTGTACTTTCCCAACCGGTACCTGCTCGTGTTCTTCGTGCTGCCGGTGAAGGCGAAGTACCTGGTGGCGGTGACCATTGTCCTGGAGCTGATGTTCTCGCTATCGGGGGTGCAGGACGGCGTCGCCCACGTGGCGCATCTCGGGGGGATGGCCTTCGGCTACCTCCTGCTCAGGTACCGGACCCTGCTGCCGGACCTGAAATATCGCTGGCTCCGGCTGCGGGGCTGGTGGTACCGGCGCAAGTTCAAGGTGTACCGGAACGATCCGCCGCGCCGGGGCGGCCCGTGGGGTCCCCACTGATCCTCGCCGCGGCCCTGCCGGACGGCGCCGCGACGGCGTCCGGTCGCCGGCCGTGCCGTCACGATCCCAACCGTTGCTGACAAACAGAAAAGGCCGCAGGCGGCGCCTGCGGCCTGCGGTTTCGAATGGCGCGGCCCGCCCCCGGCGTGCGCCGGGGACGGGGGGTGATCCCTGAACCGGAACTCACTCCACTGTCGCGGAGCTTTCAGCCAGCACCACCGCCGACCCCGCGGCCATGGTGTCGTAGTAGCGGGTGAAGCGGGCGCTTTCCGCGTCGGTGCGGCCGGCCAGGTTCTTCGCCCAGCGGTAGCCGATGGACTGGTAGTACAACCGGGCCTCGACGGTGAACGGACCGGCCGCGCCGTTCGCGTCTACCGCGTAGCGGACCCGGTCGCCGCCGCCAATGAAATCGTCATCGTCGAACGCCGCCCCGTGCACCGCCACGTCCTTCGGCGCGGTCCGCTTGTCGAAGCCCCGGGGCAGCAGGCGGTTGTCCTTCAGGTACGAGACGGCGGTGAGCAGGCCGGTGGTGACCGCGCCCGCGGGATCGCCCAGAATCGGCTCGTACACCTGAACCTGGTCGCCGGCGGTGATCTCGTCGTAGTGCGGCTCGAAGCGGGCGGCGTCGGCGTCATTGTCGTTGCCAACGATGCGGCCGTCCGGCGAGACGGCGCCGGATTCGAACACGACCGCCCCGTTGCGGTCGCGGACGACGACGTGCAGCCAGGCGCGGCGGGACGGGTAGGCGGTGGGCAGCTTGTGGCCGGCCCGGTTGACCACCGCGACTTCGGCCACCAGGCGCCCGCCGTCCGCGCGGGCGGCGGTCACCGCCAGCGTGGCGGATTCGGCGGCCAGGTGCGCCTCGGTGCGCCGGGCGGCTGCGTCCAGCTCCTCGGGGAGGGCGGCGACGCCCAACTCGCCGCGATACCGGTTGAGGATGCGCATCATCAGAGTGTTCCCGCCGAGGAAGGTGTGGGCCGAGACCGCAGGCCGCGGATCACCGAGCACGGGGGTGACCGCCGTCGGCTCCGCTTCGGGCGGCATGTGGCAGTCCTGGCAGCTCTGGGCGCCGGCATAGGCGCTGTGCTCCCATTCCAGGTACGGCACCTGCTCGGGCAGCTCGCCCACCACTTCGCCGTTCGGTCCCAGGGAGGCGGTGATGAGGGTGTGGCAGCTCGCACAGAGTCCCGCCTCGCCCATGTGGGCGGCCCTGGCCGGCGCGTAACCCGACGAGGAGAGCATGATCCGCCGCCGGCCGGCGTCCACGTCGAACGGGCCGTGGATCATGGGTGCCGCGCCCGCCGCGGGGGCGTCAATTCCGAATCCGGCGGTGAAAGTGGACCGCTGTCCCAGGCCCGCGGCCGAGAGCTGATGGCAGAGGGTGCACGACACGCCGTCCGCCGCCAGCGGGGCGTGCGCGGCCGCCGCCTGGCCCACCGGCAGGTTGGCGAACACCTCGCCTTGTTTGCCGGCGGTTTTCGCCAAATACCGGGCCATGGGCATGTGGCAGGCGCTGCACTCGTCCTCGATGGCGGCCTGGTGGGACGGGTGATCGGTGATCTCCCGGCGCACGCCGGCCATCCAGTACGGATCGCGCGCGGAATTGGCCATCATGGTCGTCCGCCACTGATTTCCGAAAGACAGGTCCCGGCCGGACGGGGTGATGACGCCCGTGTGGCAGGCGAAGCAGACGTCGGCGGTGCCAAAGACCGGCGCCGGGCCGGCCGGGGCGCCGCCCGCCGATCCGCCGGCTAGAAGCGGGGCGCCGGCGGCCAGGGTAACCGCTGTCGCGAGGATTGATGCCAGCAACATGTTTCTCATGACCGCCTCCCTTACCAGCCCTGCAGGAATCCGCCGTCGAACCAGTCCCACAACAGGTACATGACCAGTTGGGTTCGGCGCGGCCCGGTGTCGGTGACGGGCAGACGGAGCCCCACGTTGAACAGGATGTGCTGCCGCTGGCTCAGCGACACCTGCAGCTGGGGGACCACGTCCCAGTCGGTGGATTTGCCGTCCGCCAGCTCCCGGGAACCGAGGAACTCGACCATCGGGGTCCAGCTCCGGCCACTGATCCCCTGGGTGAAGGTCTTGCCGAGAGCGGTCCTCCAAAAGGCCTCATTATCGGCCTGGTCATCGATGGGGAACCCGAACCCGCCTTGGAATTGGATGAAACTGTCAGCCGGCAGCGCCTGGCCGAAGGTGACGAACGGCTCCACGGTGAAGCAGCCGCTGCCGAAGCCCCTGGCCTCGCTGCCGGTGGGGAACACCAGCTCGCCCGTGAGGCTGACGATGGTCCCGGTCCGCCAGTTGGCGGCCAGCACCCGCTTGAAGGCGAACGCCATGTCGCCGAGGCCGCCCTGCCAGCTGCCGTCCGCCCGGTCGTGGGCGGCGAAGGGGAACACCAGCTCGATCTGGTTCCGGTCGCCGAACCGTTTCTCGTAGATCACCTTGCTGGCGACGGCGCCGTCTCCCTCGAGCGCCACCGATGACACCACCAGGAGCTCGTCTTCGGGGAAGGCCTTTTCGGTGATCAGCGCCTTGGGGAAGTTCAGCTCGCCGCGGGGCCAGGATGTCTCCGCGCAGAAGGTGCGGACGTGGTTGAGCGCCAACTGGATCTCGTCGCCGGACAGCGCATCGCCGAACGCCGGCATGGTGCGGTGGAACGCCCGGGCGGGGCCGCCCTCATGCATCACTGCGGCCCAGTCCGAGTCAGGCTCACGGGGGGCGAACTGGCAGTCGGTGAAGTCGGGCAAAGGGACGGGCAGGAGGAGTTGATCCGCCGGGACGCCCCGGCCGTCAATCCCGTGACAGTGGGAGCAGGCCGCGAGATAGATCTGCTCACCCGTCCGCGGCGCCGTTCCGCCGGCGGCCTGGACCGTTGCGGGCAGAACGAGCAGGAGCGCGGCGAGGCCGAGCGCCGTCGTCCCCGGTCGCGTCATGATGCGGGATGGTCTGTTCATATGTTTCTCCAGGTGAGATTCATCTGGGACATGCACGCCGGCCGGCCAGATCGTCCAGCCCGCGGGGTATGAGCAGCACGCCGTACGCGACCCACAGCCCGAGGGCCAGGCCGATCATTCCGAATGACAGCTCGATGGCAGCCAGCAACGGGGCTGACGGGGCGGCGGCGGGCAGGATGAGCCGGTTGAGGACGGTCTGGAGGATGATGCGCAACGCCAGCAGGAAGAAGCCCAGTCCCAGCACCCGTCCGCTCCGCGTGGCCCGCAGCCGGACGAGGGCGATCCAGGCCAGGAGCAGGTAGAGCAGCACCCAGAGACCCGCGTCCACCAGGTAGAGGTTGCGGACCATGGAATCCGGATCAGCCATGGTTCACCCCGGTTTGTGTGACCGGCCGGAACGGGCGGGTCAGGCGGAAGAGCGCCAGCGCGATCAGCCCGCCGGCCAGGATTCCGATCGCATCGATGCCCAGACCGGACCAGGCCGCGAACAGCCCGAACGACAGCATCTGGGCCACGGCCAGCTGGCCGAAGTCCCGCAGCAGCCAGCCGCACCAGCCGGCAAACAGCAGCCAGGCGGCCCACGGGCGGCGCCGGCGGCGGGTGCAGATCACCGCCGCGACCAGGGCCGCCAGGACGCCGGCGGCCTGGCCGCACACGGCCAGGATCTGGCTGGCTTGATACGCCGTATCCATTCGCATGCAAACACTCCGTTTGGCGCGACGAACACGGCGGGTGGCCGGTCGGCGCGGCAGATCAGATTATTGAAACCGAATGCTGACAGGAAACATTATAACCGTGCCGGGAAGTCCGGACCAAGCGGAATCAACGGTGCGGACGACGCGGACCCTATGGCGCGGCCAGCGGCAGTTCCACCCGCAGGCCGGCATAGGCGGCGCGGCCGGGCATGGGCACGCCGTGAATTTCCTGGTAGGATTCCCCCAGCAGGTTTTCCCCCCGGACGTATAGTTCGAAGACACGCCAGCGCCGCGCCGCCTGCGCCGCCAGCAGCGTGTACCGCTCGCCGACGCCGGCCCGGACCTTGTGGTGCATCGAGACACTCCAGGTCGCGCCGGCGCCCCACGTTCCGGCCAGCTGGGCCGACAGGTGGTGCCGGCAGTAATCCAACGCGTACTTCGACTCGTATGCCGCCGCCTCGCCGTAAGCCAGGTCGTTGAACGCGTACCCGGCCTGGAGCCGGAGCCGCTCGCCCAGCGGCACCGTGGCCTGGACGGCGCCGCCGGCGACGGTGGCCCGCCCCACGTTGGCGGCCCGCCATGGGTCGGCGGGCGCGGCGCGGATCCAATCGATCATTTCGTCGTCCCAGCGGATGAAGATCGTTGCCGATACGCACGTCCCGGAGGCCCCGTACCAGTCCACGCCTCCCTCCAGCGTCACCGCCCGCTCCGGCGCGAGGTCCGGATTTCCCATGTTGGCCGGGCTCCAGTAGTACCGCTCCGTGAAGGAAGGGGTGCGGAACGCCTTGCCGGCGAAGGCCCGCAGCTTCCAGTTCCCGGCGGGCAGCCAGGCCACGCCCAGCCCCGGCGTCCAGACCGTCCCGTAGCCGGTGAAATGGTCCACCCGCACCGTGCCCTGCACAATGTACGGGGGGGCGGGGAGCCATTGCACCTCCAGCATGCCGGCGGCCTGGCCGGCGCTGTGGTCGCCCAGTCGGCCGCTCGCCAGCGCGGCATGCCGCAGTTCCAGGCCGGCCGTGCAGCGCCAGCGCGGCGTGTCGGCGGCCACGCTGTGCACCTGGAACTGCACGGTTCTATTGTCGTGGCGGTTTCGGTAAAGCTCCGGGTGGTCCCGCACCAGGATGTAGTCGTCCTCGTGCAGCCGCCACGCCAGGTCCACCCGGGTGGGCACTGAGCGGAACGGACCGCCGGTCAGCGCGTTGCGCCAGAATAACCCGTGGCTCCGGGTGTGCTCCCAGGACGGATAGGGGCCGTAGAAACCCTGCGCGCCGAACGCGTTGTCGAGGTGTCCGTAGGCCAGCGCCGTCTCGCCCAGCCGGTGCGGCTGGGTGAAGCCGACCCAAACTTGGCCGAGCCGGTAGTCCCGGTTGGCCGTGAACCCGTCGCTGCGGCTCAGCCCGGCGTACACCTGCGCGAAGCCGCTTCCCAGACGGGCGGATCCGGCCACCGACGCGCCCGTGCTGCCGAAGGACCCGCCGGAGACCTCCAGGCGGACGCGGTCCGGCCCGGTCCGCCGGGTGATGATGTTCACCACCCCGCCCACCGCGTCGGCGCCGAAAAAGACCGAGTTCGAGCCGGTCTGGATCTCCACCCGTTCGATCAGTTCCGGGGGCACCGGGAGTTCCATGTTGAAATGGGCCGTCTGCGGGTCGTTCCAGCGCACGCCGTCGATGCACACGACCACGCCCGCGGCGTTGGAGCCGCGCAGGTGGATGTCGCCGAACAATCCGCCGGCCACCGCCGGCTGGAAATCCACCGCCGCCGCCAGGGCCAGGACGTCGGTCACCCGCCGAACCGGCCACCGGCGCAACGTGTCGCCCGGAATGACCGTCACGTCGCGGGTGGCCTGGTCCAGTTCCGCCGGCACCAGCGAGGCCGAGACGATCACCGTGTCGCGGATTGCCGGTGGGATCGGGTCGTCCGCGGGCGGCGGGCTCGCGCACCAGGCCGGCGACGCGATCGCCAGCAGCAGCATGAGGGAACGTGCGGCGCGGTTCATAAAGGGCGGCATTATAGCACGCAGCCATCCAAATCGGGGCGGGCGTTGCATTGGCTCGCGTGTTCCGGTATCATGAGCGTAGTATTCCGAGAGGCGGGTGCCCATGCGGGATCTCCGGGTGATTGAGGACGCCGTGCGGGAGTTCGAGAGCCGGGGCGGCCGGTTTCTTTCGGCCGTCCATGTGGACGGCCGCCGCCTGCAGGGCGAGTTCGCCGGACTGGCGGACACGCCCAACGGTCGCCAGCTCATCCTGAAGCCGCCGCACGGGCGCGAAATCCGCCTCTACTACGCCATGATCCGGCGCCTCGAGGGCTGAGCCCGGCGTCGCCGGCGGGAGCCCTCGCCGCATGACCCATTCTCCATCCACTCCGTACCTGGCCGCCGGCGCGATACTTGCGCTGGTCGCCGTGTTGCTGGCCGCCTGCGGCCAGCCGCCCGCAACGACCGGGGTCCGGCCGGAGGAGCGGAACGGTCCGCCCGCCGGAGCCCGGCTGCTGTTCACCTGGGAGGGACTGGTGGACGGCCGGGATCTGCTCAAGTTTCGCGGCGAGCGGTGCCTGGTGGAACACGTGCGGGATCGCGAGATCCAGTCCATGCGGTTTCAGTCTATCCAGCCATTGGATCCCTGGGTGTTTCCGGTGATCGTCGTGCGGGAATCGGGCCGGGGCAAGGTTGAGGTCATCCGGCAGGGTGACCGGTGGAACGCATTCACCCTGGTGGTCCGGGTGGACGATCTGGAGATCGGCGGCGCCGGACGCCTCCGGTTTTCTGCCTACCAGGGGAAGCGGGAACGGGGCGGGCAGCCGATCCTGTCGGTGTACGCCGAGGTGGACGACGAGGCCCGGCTGGAGATCGCCGGCGCCACGCTCCGCGCCCAACCCGCGGGCGGCGCCGGCGTCCGCGATCTCAAGTACATGTTCCGGGATCCCGCGGGTTTGGAACCGGGCGGCGCCTACCGGCTGCGGCAGGTCCACGGGCGCGGGGAGACGGCGCTGGAAGGGGACGGATCGGCCGGCGACCCGTACCGGATTGTCATTCGCGACAAGGCGGCGGGCAGTTCCCTGTACGTGCTGGAGCTGGATTCGGCCGGCCGGTAGCGGCCGGCCGACGGGATTATTTTTTTCGGGCGCGGAGGAGTTCCATCGCCTCCCGGCTCGTCTTGACCGCGCAGAACTCGCCGCACATGGTGCAGACCTCGTTCCGCCCCTTCGGGGGGCGCTCCCGCCGCATGCGTTCGGCCAGCTCCGGATCGAGGGCGTGGCGGAACTGACCCTCCCAATCCAGGTTCTTGCGGGCCACGCTCATGGCCCGGTCCGGGTCCATGGCGCCGGGCAGTCCCTTGGCGATATCCGCGGCGTGGGCGGCGATCTTGGAGGCGATCACGCCCAGGCGGACGTCCTCCGCGGTGGGCAGCCGCAGGTGCTCCGCCGGTGTCACGTAACACAGGAAGTCCGCGCCGTGCATGCCGGCCACCGCCCCGCCGATGGCCCCGGTGATGTGGTCGTAGCCGGGGGCGATGTCGGTGACGAGCGGTCCGAGCACGTAAAACGGCGCGCCCTCGCACAGCGATTTTTCCAGGCGCATGTTTTCGGGGATCATCTGGAGGGGGACGTGGCCCGGTCCCTCGATCATCACCTGCACGCCGGCGGCGCGGGCCCGCCGCGTCAGTTCGCCCAGCACCAGCATCTCGCCGATCTGGGCGCGGTCGGTGGCGTCGGCCAGACAGCCCGGCCGAAGGCCGTCCCCGAGCGACAGGGTCATGTCGTGGCGGTGGCAGATCTCGAGCAGCCGGTCGAAGTGCTCGTAGAGCGGGTTTTCGCAGTCGTTGCAGATCATCCATTCCACCAGGAGCGAGCCGCCGCGGCTGACGATGTCCATCACCCGGCCCTGCCCGCGCAGCAGCTCCACCACCGCGCGGGTGGCGCCGCAGTGGACGGTGATGAAGTCCACGCCGTCGCGGCCGTGATCGTCGATCACGGCGAACAGCTCGTCCGCGGTCATCTTGATGAACGACTGGTGCGCGTCGCGGGCCCGGACCGCCGCCTCGTAGATGGGCACGGTGCCCACCATGACGTCGGACGCGGCGATGATCCGCTCGCGGGTCAGCCGGATCCGGCGGCCGGTGCTCAGGTCCATGACGGCGTCGGCGCCGAAGCGGACGGCCACCTGCAGCTTGGCCAGCTCCTCGTCGATGTCGTCGTTATCCGGGGACGTGCCGAGGTTGGCGTTGACCTTGGTCCGCAGCCCCTCGCCGATGCCGGCGGGCCGGCGCAGGGATTTGGCGGCGTTTTGCGGGATGACGATCCGCCCTGACCGCAGACCGGCCAGGATGAAATCGAGATCCCGGGATTCGGCGGCGGCAATCGCCCGCAACGCGTCCGGCACGTCGCCGTGTTGTATCCGATCGATGAGGGTCATGGTGATTCACTCCGTTTCAAGCAGGATGTGCCGGCCGGCGGGCGCGGCGTGACGGGGTCGCGCGGGAAATCAGTCCGTGGGCGGGGTCTTTTTCCAGCGCCGATACCGGACGATCTCCTCGATCCCGATGAGAATGTTCAGAATGCCCAGGCCGGAAACGGCGCCGCGCAGGAACGGGTTGAGCAGGAAGGGGCGGGCGGCCGGAAAGTGGTAGAGCAGGTAATTGTTCTCCCAGATCCAGGAGATCCAGGGCATGACAATGAGCAGGGCGCCGACGTAGAAACAGTAGATCAGGTAGACCGCAAAAAAATACTTGAACAGGAAACTGGATGAGCGCGGCATGAGCTGGAGGTCACTTGATCTTGATGCGGAGCGCCTTGATCTTTTCGGCTACGTCCCGATAGTTGATGTCTTCGGCATAGATCTCGGAATAGACGTCCAGCGCCTTCTGGTAATCCTCCAGCATCTCGTAGGAGCGGGCCATGTCGAACTTGAGCGCCTGGTACTCATGGTCCTCATGGCCCTTGCTCTGAACGCCCCGTTCGCACCATTTCAAGGCGGATTTGTACAGGCCTTTCTCGATGAAGCACACGCTGAGCATGCTGCAGGCCTTGATGAAATTGGGCGTGGTCTGCTGGTCCTTCACGCAGTTGTAAGCCTTCTGGAAGGCCGCGATCGAGTCATCAAGGAGGCCCATCTCCTTGTAGGCGCAGCCCAGGTTGTAGTGGGTTTCGAAATCACCCTCATCCACCTCTTCGCCGACAAACACCTTGTTGGCTTCTTCGACGATATCGGAGAAGATGTTGTGCATGGAGGACAGCGCCTTGCCCGGCTCATTCTTGTCCTCCCGGACCGCCTCCTGTTCGGTGGGCACGAAGAGCCCGTCGGGTTTCTTGTGCAGCGACGTCTTTTCTTCGCCGAACAGGAAGGAGTTGTCCAGGACGTCATCGGCCTTCAGGTCGGAGAAGGGATTGGCCGGCGCCTCGTCAGCGGCCGGCGCGCCCGCCCCCTCCATGTTGGGGTTCATCTTGCGGACCTGGTAGCTGCTGCTGGGCCGTTCCGTGTCCTCCGTCATCGAATCGGCGGCGATCATGCTGAAGAGATCAATGTTGACATCGTCCGGCGTGACCTCCTCGTCCGCCGCCGATTCCTCCGCGGGCGCGGCCGCCCGGGTGATGTCGGGCCGGGGGATTTCCTGGATCTCGATGCGGGGCTTGAACGCGACCTCTTCCTCGATGGTTTCGGGTTCGGCGGGTTCTTCAACGGGCTCGGGCTCCGTCAGCTCGCTCAGCCGATCCTGAATCTCGGGGCTGTCCGGATAGCGTTTCTGAAGCTGGAGCAGTTCCTCGCGCGCATTGTCATTGAAACCGAGCTTGATGTAGAAGTCGATCTCCTGCAGGGCGTTCAGCACCTCGCGGTTGTCGGCCGGCGCCTGGGCGGCCGGCGGGGTCGGATCGGATGGCGCTTCGGAGCGGGTCGGTAAATCCTTGAGCGACTGCAGGCCATCGATTGACGCCTCGGCCACCGTCGGTTCGGGTTCCGGCGTGACGTTATGGGCCGGTGTGCCGGGCAGTTCGAGGCTGCTGGTGCCGAGCTTGGTCAGAAAGTCGAGATCATCGATGGACCGCAGCGTCTCCTCGAGGCGGAGATTGATGTCGGAGTCGATTTCCGGAAGGGGGGTGAAAAATTCGCTGGTCGGCGCTTTGGCAGTCGGCTTCTGGACCGGCGGCGGCGCCGGCTCCACTGGCGGCTTCGCCGGCGCGGCGCTCGGCTTCGCGGGCGGCTCCTCAGGCGCCTTCGGCTTGACCGGGGGGCGGTCGACGGGCTTCGCCGGTGCCGTTTCGCGGGGACCCACCAGGATTTCGGACAGATCGTTCGTGAGGTCGATGGAGTCTTCCAGCTCCAGAAGTTCGAAGCCGGTGGATGACGTATCCATCTCCTCGGGGAAGGAGATCCCCTGGCCCAGCGCGCCGGTGGGGATGGAGATGTCACCCCGGGTCGGGTCGAGGCCGCGCCCTTCCTCCAGGAAAGCGGCCGCCCGGTCGTGCTCGCCGCGCAGCGTCAACAGGTTGACGAGTTCGAAGCACAAGTCCGCGGCCTGTTTGAGGCTGCCTTCCTCCTTGCAGAGGTTTTTCAGCTTTTCGCGCAGGATCGTGTCGTTGGGGTCTTCCTTGATTTTTTCCTGCAGCTTGAGCTTGGCCTTGTCCTTGAGCCCGTAGCTGAGCAGCAGTTCGATTTCCAGCCCCACGTCGCCCGCCGCCGGGGTGGCGGTTCCGCTGCTCAACTCCGAGGTGTCGAACTCGAACAGGGCCGCGCTCTCCTCCTCGACCTCTTCACCCGATCCGCCAAAGGGGGTGTACGTCTCGTTCGGGTAGACCTTGGCGAACGCCTCCCGGTGGAAGGTGCGGAGCTTGTCGTTGTTCGGCTCGATATTCAGCACCTGCTCGAGCACCTGCAAGGCATCCGGATACTGCTTGCGCCGCATCAGCGCTTCGACCAGTTTTTCCAGCGTGCTGAAATATTTGAAGTTGTCCGACAGGATCTGGTAGATGTCGGACAATTTCTGCAGGGCGACGACATTCAACGGATCCTGGCTGGTGATCGCCTCAAGCGTCTCGAGCAGTTTCAAATTCTCCTTGCGGCTGAGCATGATGTCGGCGACCTTGCTGATCGCGGCGCCGGCCAGTTCGTAGTGCGTCAGTTTCAACGCGGATTCGGACAGATCGTACAGAAGAAAATACTTGGACGGGTCGAGCTCGAAAATCGCGGCAAAAACGTCGTACGCTTTCTGCAGCTCCCCCTGGAACATGTAGCACTGCCCGAGCATCTCCATCAGCTCGCGGTTGTCGGAGGCGCGCGTCTGGGCGGCCTCCAGTTTGTCCGTCAGCAGTCCGAAATCCTGCAGCTCCAGCGAGATTTTGAAGAGCGTCTTGAGCGAACCCATATGGAAGGGATCGATCTCCAGCGCCATCTTGATGCTGTTCAAGGCCTGCTGGGGATTGCCGCGGCGGCTGCTGATGACGGCCGCGTTCAGGTACGATTCGCGGGCGTTGTCGAGCATCTCCAGTTTGAGGCTGAGCTCGGCGAGTTTCAGGTGGATGTTGGGATCGTCCTGGGTCAGGTCAGCCAGTTTCTTGTACGTCTTGTAGGCGCGGGGGAAATTGTTGCTCACCAGGTAGGACCGGGCGATTTCGGCGTAGTGCTTCTTGGCTTCCGAAACCATGCCTTCCTTGATGAACAGGTCGGCCAGGACCTCGAGGTTCTCCATGTTCCGGTTGTCGGCCATCACGATCTTGCGGTAGACGGCGATGGCCCGGCTGTAGAAACCGTCGTCGATGTACTTCTGGGCGACGCGCTTGAAGAAGCTGGACGCGTTGGCGGGTCGCTGCAGGCTCAAATTGAGGTCGCCAATGGTGTTGAGCAGGCCGAGGTCGTTCGGTTCATGCTCCAGAATCTTTTCGTATTCCCTGATCGCGTTTTCCAGCTTGCCCTGGCTGACGAGCTTCTGCGCGTTCTTCAGGAGTTTCTCTTTGTTGAAGGCGGCCATCTGCCTAAGCCTCGTCTAGCAGCCGAAATGATTTCCGGTGCAGCGGGCATTCCCCGTAACGCCGGATGCTGTCCCGATGCCGCACCGTCCCGTAGCCCTTGTGCCGATCGAACCCGTAATGGGGATAATCCCTCGCCGCAGCGCTCATCCACCGGTCCCGGTGCACTTTGGCGATGATGGAAGCGGCACCGATATTTACGGAAAGAACATCTCCTTTTATCAGACTTCGAAACGGGATGTCAAGTCCGGTCAGGACAAGTGCATCCACCAGAACAAGTTCCGCTTGCAGGGGGAGGGCCTGAATCGCCCGGATCATGCATCGCCGCGTGGCTTCGACGATGTGAATCCGGTCGATTTCCTCGCTGGACAGGGACGCGACGCTCCAGCCAAGCGCGCATTGCTCGATTGCGGCGGCCAGCCGCTCGCGCTGCCGCGCGGACAACTGCTTTGAATCGGTGATCCCCTCCACGTAATTATCCGGGTCGAGAATCACCGCTGCGGCCGTGACCGGGCCCGCCAGAGCGCCCCTTCCCACCTCATCCACCCCTGCGATGAGCCGGGTTCGACTCCAGTCGAATTCCTTTTCCACGGGAAAACGCCAGTTTTTATCAAATAGCGCCCGTTGCACCCTTTCAACCATTACAAATACATTATAGCAATATCACTCAAAACAAGAATAAAAAAAACCCGGCCGGGCCGGGTTGAATCGTCGGGAGCGCCAGCCGCCGGCTTACCGGTCTTCCCGGAGCCGGGCCGCCTTGCCGCTGAGTTTGCGCAGGAAGTACAGCTTGGCCCGGCGGACCTTGCCGGAACGGACCACCTCGATTTTATCGACCACCGGCGAATGCAGCGGGAACACCCGCTCCACGCCGTAGCCGAACGAGGTCTTGCGCACCGTCAGGGTTTCGCGGACCCCGCCGTGCTTGCGGGCGATCACCACGCCCTCGAAGAGCTGGATGCGTACCTTGTCGCCTTCGACGATCCGCACGTGCACCCGCACCGTGTCGCCGATGCGGATGGCCGGCACGTCGGTTTTCAGATACTCTTTCTCGATGATGTCGAGCTTATTCATTATCGTTCACCTCATTGGTTATATGTTTCCTGTTCAACAGGTCCGGCCGCCGCTGCCGCGTCCGCTCCCGGCGCTGGCTGTCGCGCCACCGCCGGATCAGGGCGTGGTTGCCGGACATGAGCACTTCCGGCACCCGCCGGCCTTCAAACACCTCGGGCCGCGTGTACACGGGACAATCGAGGCCCTCCGCCTCGAAGGATTCGTTCCGCGTTGAATCCGGGTGGCCCACCACGCCGGGCAGGAGCCGCGTCACCGCGTCCACCAGAACCATCGCGGGAATCTCGCCGCCGCTGAGCACGAAATCGCCCACCGAAATTTCCTCGTGGACGAACCGGTCGATCACGCGCTGGTCGATTCCCTCGTAGCGGCCGCAGATCAGCACCAGGTGATCCCGGACGGCCAGTCCGCGCACCCGCTCCTGGTCCAGGGGGGCGCCTTGCGGCGTGAGGTAGATCACCCGCGCGTCAGGCCGATCGGCGCACACCCGGCGAATGGCGGCCGCCAGGGGCTCGGGCTTGAGCACCATGCCTTCACCCCCGCCGAACGGCCGGTCGTCCACCGTGCGGTGCTTGTCCGTGGTGAACTGCCGCAGGTCCCAGCAGGCCAGTTCGAGCAAGCCGGTTTTCCGGGCCTTCTGGATCATGCCGAAATCAAAGACCGACGCAAACAACTCCGGGAAAATGGTGATGATGTCGATCCGCATCACGATTCGAGGTCCTGCAGATCCTCATAGTCCCGGATGACAATCTCCGCCCGCGCCAAATCGGTCGATTGAACGTATGCCTCGACGAAGGGCAGGAGGAACGTGGCGCGGCCGGTGTCGATCTCGATCATCGGCGCGCCGGCGGACTCCTGAATGGCCCGCACGCGTCCCACTCGCCGCCCGGAAGCGTCCACGACCGCGCAATCCAGAATCTGGTAGTGATAAAACTCGCCCGGTTCCAGAGACGGGAGCGATGAGGATTCCATGTAAAGATCCGCATTCCGAAGCTGTTCCGCTTCGGTTCGGCTGGTCACGCCGGCCAGCGTCAGGAGCACGCGGCCCTGATGCGGCCGTGATCGTTCCACTTGCAGGCGCCGCCAGCCGGTCGCCGCTTGAAAGAGCCTCAGGGTTCGACCCTGACTGAATATTTCGGGAGAGTCACTGAGGGGTTCCACAACGAGCTCCCCTCTGATCCCGTGCGGTTTGACAATGGTACCGACAATGACCAGATGTTCAGGCGTGGCCAACTGCGTTTATTCCAGAATCTCCAGCACGAACCGCTTGTGCATCTTCATGCCGGCCGCGCCCAGGATGGTGCGGATGGCGCGCGCCGTCCGACCCTGCTTTCCGATGACCTTGCCCAAATCGACTTGGGCCACGCGCAGTTCCAATACCGTCGTCTGTTCTCCTTCCACTTCAGTGACCTGGACTTGTTCCGGGTTGTCGACGAGCACCTTCGCGATCATTTCGAGTAACTCTTTCATGCGCTCCTCCTGTAATTCGAGCGAGTTCCGGTACTACAAGCGGTAAAAGGGCGTTATGACGACGTTTCCGTGGGTTGGGAGGCTGCCGCATTGTCGATCAGTCGACGGACTGTATCGGAGGGCTGAGCCCCTTTGCTGAGCCAGTATTGAATCCGGTCCATTTTCAGAGTGACCTGGGCCGGATTGCATTTCGGATGATAATGCCCGACAATTTCCAGAAACCGCCCGTCACGGGGGGCCGATTTTTCAGTCACCACCACGCGGTAATCGGGACGCTTATTGGAGCCTTTGCGGGTTAACCTGATTGTGAGCAACGTTCGCCTCCGTAGCAAAATATGCAGACCGCGTATTCAATCACATGCCTCGGGGCAATGCAAGCATTTTTTCGGCCGATCGCGTTGATTATCCGCACCATAAAAGGGTTTGACATCCTTTTTCGACATGTGGTAATAATTGTTTCCGCAATCATTCACAGGAGGTTCCCATGCAGATCAATGAGAAAGAGGTGAACGGGATCACCGTACTTGAAATCCACGGCAAGATCCTCATGGGCGAGGGCGATATTGCCATCAAGAAAAAAATCGACGAGTTGCTGGCTAAAAATACGAAGAACGTCATCCTCGATCTGTCCAGCGTGCCGTATATCGACAGTTCCGGCTTGGGCGAGCTGATCCGGTGCTACACCACCATGCGCAAGGCCAACGGAACCCTGAAGCTGGCCAACGTCACCGACCGGATCGTGGACCTGCTGACCATCACCAAGCTGATCACGGTGTTCGAGTATTACAAGACCGTCGACGACGCCATCAAGAGCTTCTGAACCCCGAGATGAACCCGGCTGCGCCCGCCGCCGGGTTCACTTTTTCCCCTTGCGGCGCTGCACGCGCTGGAGCGCATCGCGGGCCTGGGCGTTCGAATCGATCTGAAGCGCCCGTTGGTATGATTGCTCGGCCTCCGGAATCTTCCCCAGATTTTCCAAGACAAAGCCCCTGAAATAGTGGTAGCGGAAATCGTTGCCGAACGCGCCGCCGGCCTGGTCCAGTGACGCCAGGGCGCTCGTCCACTCCTTGAGGCCGATCTGGGCCAGCGCCAGATTGAACGCGCTGGCGGCGTCCCCCGGGTTGCCCTGCAACTGGGCGGCGAACACGTCCCGCGCGAGCGGGTAGTTCTTGTTCTTGAGGGCGGTTTCCCCCTCCCGCAGCCGCAGGCGGCCGAGATACTCCTTCGCCGTGGCGTTGTCCTTGTCCATCTGGAGCACGGTGTTCAGCGACTGGCGGGCCTTGTCGTCCTGGTTGGTCCGGAAGTAGCTCAGGCCGAGAATCAGCCAGTCCTGGGCGCTCCCCGACGCGTACTGGAACGACTGGACCACGGCATCGGCCGAATCGTAGTACCGGCCCTGCTTGAAGGTGGCGAAGGCGCGGATGCGGTAGAAGTTGTAGAGGTCGCCGCGTTTGGTGAACAGCGCCTTGTGGCGGTCGAGAGTCTCGACGGCCTTGTCGAGCTGCTCGATCTGGTAGTAGGACTCGGCCAGGCCGAGGAAAGTGGATGGCTCGGTGCTCTTGAGCTCCGCCGCCCGCTCGAGCGCCCGCACCGCCGAATCGTACTCCCGGAGCTTGAAATAACACAGGCCCACGAACCGGTGGCCGAATTCCCAGTCGGGGTTTTTGGTCACGTCGGGCTGGATCCGCCGCAGGGCGTCGCGGTACTTCTGCCGCTTGAAGAGCATGATGGCATCGTTGTAATCCGCCGGTACGGCGCCGGCGGCCAGGGCGAGCGCCACCGCCAGCCAGACGGCGCGCAGGCCGCGGGCCGGGCGCGGCGAGCGGCGGATTCGGATTGTCGGATGTCCCATGGTGTTCACCTGTGTTCCGTCATTCCGGAGCGCCACCGGTAAAGAATCGGGCCGGGTCCGGAAGTTTCATTGCGGGAGGCGCCGCGGGCGTGAGCGGGTCCGGCGGCCGCGGAACGGCTCAATCGCGGAAATAGTCCTTCCACAACTCGATGTCGGTCTGGGTCGGGATCGAAATGTTCTGGATATCGAGCTGTTTCAGCACGTCCAGAACCTCGACCGTCATCCCGTAAGGCACCTCGGGGTCGGTCCGCAGGATGACCGGCTTGCGCCCCTGGGTCTGCTCCATCTTTCCCTTGATGTAGGCGGCGAGCTGCTCCATCGAGCTGACGGGCACGAAATCGAGGGTGATCTCGCCGCTGGCCATGAGGTGAATGTACACCGATTCCTGGGGCTTGATGTTGGCGGACGCGTCCTTCTTGGGGAGCCCGTAGTCGATTCCGTGGATGGCCGTGAAGACCGTGGTGACCATGAAGAAGGTGATCAGCAGGAAGGCGATGTCGGCCATCGAGGAGGTGGGGACCTCGGAGGAGAGCTTGCCGCGCAGGGAGATGCGGGATTTCATGCCGTCACCCCTTTTTCTCGGTCAGGAGGGAGATGTTGCGGATGCCGTTGCGCAGCATCATCTCGTAGACCGTGTTGAACGAACGGTAGGGCGCCCGCTTGTCACATTTGATGATGAACTGGCGGCCGGGGTGGGTCTGGACGATTTCCTTGAGGATCGATTCCAGCTTGGCCATGTCGGTGACCAGTTCGCTTTCCCGGATGCCGTCGGAAATGCGGATCCCCTCGTCGGCGGTGATGGCGATGATGGCGGCGTCCTTCTCCACCTGCTGCTGCACGACGGAGGCGGGGAGCAGGACGTCGGTGCGGTCCACGCTGAAGCTCGTGGTGAACATGAAGAAGGTGATCAGCAGGAACGCGATGTCGGCCATCGACGCCGTGGGGATGATTGCGGTAATGGGCCGGGTCCGGTAGCGGATGATCATGACCGGGGTTTCGGCTCCTCTTCGATTTCCGCAAAGGTCTCGAGCAGCATGGCGGACGTGGTTTCCATCAGCAGCACGAAGTTGTTCACCCGGGTGGTGAACAGGTTGTAGGCGAGCTGCACCGGGAAGGCGATCATCAGACCGGTGGCGGTGGTGATCAGCGCCTCGGCGATACCCTTGGCCACGAGCTTGGGATCACCGAAGCCCACCGTGCCCAGCACGCCGAACGAGTCGATCATGCCGATGACGGTTCCGAGGAAGCCGAGCAGGGGGGCGACGTTGGCGACGGTGGCCATGATCCAGAGCCCGCGCTCCAGCCGGGACACCTCGTGGAGGGAGACGCTCTCGATGGCCCGGATGATCTCCTCGTGGGGCCGGCCGAACCGGAGCAGGCCGGCCTTGAGCACGTCGGACAGGGGACCCTGGGTCTGGCCGGTGGTGTCCAGCGCGCCCTGCAGGTTCCGTTCCAGGAGCTGCGCTCGCACCTTGCCGAAGAGCTGCTGGGGATTGACGGACATCCGCCGGAAGAAGATGGCCCGCTCGATGATGATGACCAGGCCGGCGATGGAGCAGGCCAGCAACAGCCACATGACAAAGCCGCCCTTGATGAAATAGTCAACCAGGTTTCCAAAGATTCCAACTGCCACGTGATCCCTCCAGCTGTAGGTTCAGGTCCGCGGGAGCGACTCCCAATAGATGACCATTATTCGGAAATGGATCGCCGGCGGTTTCTAAAATAATCAGACTATTTGGCATCCCGCCGGGATCATCCGGTCTGATCCGCCGCCGGGGCGGAATCCCGGTGACGGCGCGAACGGCCGATGATAGTGTGAAACAGCCCGGCTGTCAAGGACGGGACTGCCCGGCCGCCGCTAACCGGCGAGCGCCTGGCGGATCTCCGCCAGGATCGCCGCGGCCGCCTCGCCGGGATCGGGCGCCCGCAGGATGGGCCGGCCCACGACGATGGCGGAGGCGCCGGCGGCGATGGCATCGCGCGGCGTGGTGAGGCGGGACTGGTCGCCGGCGTCGGCGCCGGCCGGCCGGATCCCCGGCGTGACGATGAACGCGTCGGCGTAGGCCCTTCGGATCGCGGCCGCCTCCAGCGGCGAGGCGACGAAGCCGCGCAGGCCGGCCCGGTAGGCCATGCCGGCCAGGATCTCCACCTGCCGCTCGGCGCTGCCGCCCGCGCCGATGCCGTGCAGATCGGCATCCGACATGCTGGTCAGGACGGTGACGCCCAGCATGAGCGGTTCGGCCAGGCGCTCCTTGGCGCAGAACTCGCGCAGGCCGCCCAGGGCCTCGGTCAGCCCCCGGGCGCCGTTGGCGCAGTGCACCGTGAACATGGCGGCGCCGAGGCGCGCCACCTGGCGGGCGGCGCCGAGCACGGTGTTGGGGATGTCGTGGAGCTTGAGATCGAGGAACACCCGGGCGCCCTCGGCGACCAGCTCGCGGACCAGGTCGGGGCCTTCAGCCACGAAGAGCTGCAGGCCGACCTTGTAGATGCCCACCGAGGCCGCGGTGCGCCGCACCATGTCGCGGGCCTGGGTCCGGTCGTCCACGTCCAGGGCCAGGATCAGGCGCTGTCGGGGGTCTTCGCTCGCTGTGGTCATGGACTCACCTCGTCGGGGAAGGGGACGGCGGCCGCCGGTGGAAGGCGCCGATGTACGCCTCGATCCGGTCGATCTCCCGGCGTCGGCAGAAGGCTTCCATCCCCTCCAGGATTTCCATCGTGATTGCGGGCCGGATGTAGTTGGCCGTGCCCACCTGGACGGCCCGCGCGCCCAAGGCCAGGTATTCCAGCGCGTCCGCGGCGGTCATGATCCCGCCGATGCCGATCACCGGGATGTCGACGCTCCGGCAGATGTCATGCACCAGCCGCTGCGCCAGCGGCTTGATCGCCGGACCGCTGAGCCCGCCGGTCACGTTGGCGATGCGCGGCCGCAGGGTCTCCGCGTCGATGGCGATGCCCACGAATGTGTTTACAGCCGAGACCGCGTCGGCCCCGGCGTCGCGGCAGGCGCGGGCGAACGCCACGATGTCGGTGACATTGGGCGAGAGCTTGACGATCAGGGGGAAGTCGCCGACGGCCCGGCGGACCGCTTCGGTCACCCGGCCGGTCTGGCCTGGATCGGTGGCGAAATGGATGCCGCCCGCCTGGACGTTGGGGCAGGAGACGTTGAGCTCCAGCGCCGCCAGCCCGTCCGCGCCGGCCAGCCGGCGGGCCGCCTCGACGTACTCCTCGATGCTGCCGCCCAGCACGTTGGCGATGATGGTGGCGCCGGTGGCGCGCAGCGGCGGCAGCTTGTCGCGAAGGAAGGCGTCGATGCCCACGTTCTGCAGGCCGATGGCGTTGAGCATCCCGGCCGGGGTTTCGTAGATCCGCGGCGACGGATTGCCCGGCCGCGGCTCCAGACTCAGACCCTTGACCACGACGGCCCCGAGGCGCGCCAGGTCCAGGTACGGGGCAAACTCCAACCCGTAGCCGAAGGTGCCGCTGGCGGTCATCACTGGATTTTTCAGCCGCAGGGGGCCGATGCTGGTGGTCAAGTCCATGCCGGTTTCGCCTCTGGGCCCGCTGGCCGGGATGCGCGTCCGGGCGATTCTATCAGAACCGGCGGAGCCAGTCGAGGAATTCTCCGGCGCCGTCCGGCCGGATTGCATCCCGCGTCGGCTCGGGATCATCTCAACACTGTCGGTGCCCCCGGTGGCGGCCGCAGTCTGAACCGGCAGGAGCACAATGCTGGAGACAGTCACCCGAATCGTCGCGGAGTTCTGGTCCGTCCTGGGCCGGATGTCGCCGTACCTGCTGTTCGGCTTCGCCATGGCCGGGCTGCTGTCGGTGTTGATTCCCGCGCGGCTGGTGGCCCGCCACCTGGGCGGGCGCGGATTCTGGCCGGTGGTCAAGGCGGCCCTGTTCGGCATCCCGCTGCCCCTCTGCTCGTGCAGCGTCATCCCGGTGGCGGCCTCGCTGCGCAAGTCAGGAGCGGGTCGCGGTCCGACCGCGGCGTTCCTGCTGTCCACCCCCATGACCGGCGCCGACAGCATCCTGGCGGTGTACAGCCTGCTGGGCCCGGTGTTCGCCGCCTTCACGCCGCTGGCCGCGCTGGTCAGCGGCTGCCTGGGCGGACTGGGGATGCGCCTGGCCGGCGCCGACGCGCCGACACAGCCGAAGCACTCGCCACGCCGTTGCGACGGCGACCCCGCCGGGACGGCCGCTTCGGCGGAACCTGCCCCCTGCGGGTGCGGCCCGCGTGTCGCGCCGCCGCCGCCCGAGACGCCCTCATGCGCGTGCGGCGAGAGCCGCGCCGCGGCGGCGGTCCGACCGGCGGCACCGGCGTGCGCAGGCGGCGTCAGCGTCAGCCCGCCGGCGTCTGAGCCGGTAACCGGTTGGCTGCAGCGGGCGTGGCGGCACGGTTTCGTGACGCTGCCGCGCGACATCGCCAAAGACCTGCTCATCGGCCTGGTGGCCGCCGGCTTCATCACCGCGCTGGTGCCGGCTGATTTCTTCAGCCGGGATTTCGGCGGCGGACTGGCGTCCAAGCTGGTGGTGATGGTGGTGGGGATCCCTTTGTACGTCTGCGCGACGGCGTCGATTCCCGTGGCCGCGGCGCTGATGGGCAAGGGGCTGTCCGCCGGCGGGGCCCTGGTTTTCCTGATGGTGGGCCCGGCCACCAACGCCGCCACCCTGATGGCCATCCGGCAAATACTCGGCCGCCGGTCAGTCTGGGTTTACCTGGCGGCGGTGGTCGCCGCCGCCCTGGTCATGGGAACGGCGCTGGATCTCGTGTACGCCGCCCCTGCCGCCGCGCTGTTGGGCGAGGCGGCGGAAATGTCCGGCGGCTGGTTCGGCCACGTCAGCGCCGTCATCCTGCTGGGCGTTCTGGCCGCCGCCTGCTGGCCACGCCGGCGCGACGGGAATCATTAGCCGTCCGGCGGCCGGTTTGCTATAATCACAAAAATCGCATGGAGGAAGGACATGGACACAACCCGGGCGATCGACATCCTCAAGGGTGCCATTCTGGCCGAAATGAAGGGCCGGGCGTTCTACCAGCACAGCGCCAGCCAGTCCGCTGACGAGACGCTTAAAAAAGTGTTCGAGACGATGGCTTTGGAGGAAAACGGCCACATCGAATTCCTCAGCCACCAGGTGCGCAGTCTGAAAGCGAACGGTCAATTCGAGGCGGCCCAAATGGATACCAAGCCGGAGGACTTCTCCGACGCGGTCGTCAGCCGGACGATTCAGCGCCAGGTCGCCGCGGCCGGCTTCGAAGCGGCGGCCATCACCGCCGCCATGGCCCTGGAGGACGGCGCGGTGAAGTTTTACAGCGAACAGGCGCAGCAGGCCCAGTCCCCCGCCGAGCGGGAGCTGTACCAGTTTCTGGCGAACTGGGAGAAATCACACCTCAACCTGCTCACCGACCTGGACCGTCAGTTGAAGGAAAGCGTCTGGAACGACCAGCAGTTCTGGCCGTACTAGTCCGCTGCCGGGTCCCGCGGGCGCGGCCGGGCCGCGACTGCCGGATGTGACGCGAACGGATTCATTTCGCCTACGGAGGGCATGATGACATTCAACTCGGTCGACGACCTGCTCAACTTTGCCATCGGCGAGGAAGAGGCCGCCGCCGCCTTTTACACCGAACTGGCCGGCCGCATGGAAAAACCCTGGACGAAAAAGGTGTTCGAGGATTTCGCCCGCGAAGAGATGGGGCACAAGGCCAAGCTGCTGGGCATCCGCGAGGGCCGCCGCCTGGAGCCGGCGAAGGACAAAGTGCTGGACCTGAAGATCGCCGAGTACGTGGTGGACATTCAGCCCCGGCCGGGCATGGAATTCACCGACGCCCTAATCCTCGCCATGAAGAAGGAGAAGGCCGCCTTCAAGCTTTACAGCGACCTGGCGGAGGCAGCCGGCGAATCCGACATCAGAGACACCCTGACCGCCCTCGCCCAGGAAGAGGCGAAGCACAAGCTCCGGTTCGAACTGGAGTATGACAAGCACGTTCACGCGGATTAATGACCTCCGGCCGCTTGCGCTCGCGACGGCCGCTCAACCAAGGAGATACGCGCATGACCGAACGCAAAGGCATGGTGACATTCAAGGGCGGGCCCCTGACGCTCGAAGGGCACCCGGTGACGGTGGGGCAGCCGGCGGTCCCGTTCACGGCGCTGGGCAACGACCTGGCGCCGGTGGCGCTGGAACAGTTCGCCGGCAAGGTGGTGGTGATCTCGTCTGTGCCGTCGCTGGACACCCCCGTCTGTGACGCCCAGACTCGTCGCTTCAACCAGGAGGCCACGCAGCTCGGCGCCGACACCGTGGTGCTCACCATCAGCATGGATCTGCCGTTTGCCCAGGCGCGATGGTGCGGCGCGGCCGGCGTGGACCGGGTGATCACCCTGTCCGACCATCGCGACGCGTCGTTCGGGCTGGCCTACGGCCTGATCGTCAAGGAGCTGCGGCTGCTGGCCCGCGCGGTGCTCGTGATCGACCGCCAGGGCCGGGTGTCCTACTTCCAGCTGGTGCCCGAGATCGCGCAGGAACCGGACTACGAGTCCGTGCTGGCGCACATCCGCACTCTCTGAGCCGACCGGAAACTTCAGGAGGTATCGAATATGACGCACTGTTTCGACCGATCCATGGCCATGCTCTCCACCGCCCTGGAGATGGAGAACAAGGGCAAGGACTTTTACGGCAAGGCCCTCCAGACCAGCCACAATCCCCTGGGGCAGAAAATTTTCACGATGCTCCAGAAGGACGAGGACGTCCACATCCAGCGGATCCAGGCGATCTACACCCAGCTCAAGGGGCAGCACGCCTGGACCGACGAGTGGAAGGCCATGACCGTCGGCCATGAGGACCTGGGCAAGGTGTTCCGCGAGCTGGCCGCCGCCCACGGCCAAAATATCAAAGCGGAGACCGGGGACCTCGAAGCCCTTGACGTGGGCATCGATTTCGAGTTCAAGTCAGTCCGCTTTTACGAGGACCAGCTCAAAGGCGCCGAGGACCAGTTGGAGAAGGAATTCATCCAGCACATGATCGCCGAGGAGAAGGGGCACCACACCGCCTTGTCCGACATGAAGCACTTCCTCAGCGACCCGTCCGCCTGGTTCCGGGAGCAGGAGCGCTCCGCCTTCGACGGCGGCACCGGCATGGCCTGATCCCCGTCCGCCGTCGACGGCGTCCGGCGACCATTAGCGAAGGTCCGTCCCCGATCATCCGGATCGCGGGCGGGCCTCTTTTTATCCGCTTCAAGGAGTACGATCATGAGTTCCGATCGCATGAACCGGTTTAACGACGAGCGCGCCCGGCTCCAGGAGCTGATGCTCCGCTACAGCGGCAAGAACATGAAGCGCTTCCTCAATATCGACCACAACGCCTACGAGCCCGGCGCCCTGTCGAAGCCGACGAAGGAGCTGCTGGGACTCGTGGCCTCGCTGGTGCTCCGGTGCGAGGACTGCGTCCTCTACCACCTCCAGCAATGTCACGACCAGGGCGTCACCACCGCCGAGCTGGAAGAGTCCCTCACCGTGGCGCTGGTGGTGGGCGGCTCCATCACCATTCCCCACATCCGCCGCGCGCTGCGGGCTTGGGCGGAACTGGGCCATGCGGCCCCTGGGGAGGCGGAGTGAGCCGGGCCGGCCGCGCACCGGTTCGCCGCGTTCAGTTTGAGCTTGGCGGGACGCGCCGAGATGTGTTGAAATAGAGTCCGGCCGTCATCATTTGTCAGGAGGATGCATCCATGAAAAAGTACGTCTGCGCCATCTGCAACTACGTCTATGATCCGGCGGTGGGGGACCCGGACAACGGCATCGCCCCGGGCACCGCGTTTGAAGACATCCCCGACGACTGGGTCTGCCCCGACTGCGGCGTCGGCAAGGACGAGTTCGTTCCCGTTGACTGACACCCGCCGGCACGCTGCCCCCCCGGTGGCCCATACGGCCACCGGGAACTCCTTCCCCGCTTAGCCCATCGTCCGCCGCCGCCTTCCAGCGGACTCTTCCCGAGTCGCTTTCCGTGTTTCAACCGGTTCCTGTGATTGAAAAAGACAAGCGGTTGGTCATTCTGTACCCCCCTGGATGATTCGGTTACAAAATGGCCAACCGCTCTTGAGTTGGGAAATAACATCATCTGGGATCACGTTAAGCCGGAAGCGCCAGGCGGGCAAGCGTCATAGCACGACAAGATGCGACACGGATATATCTTTAAGTATTTAAAGGATTAATATGGATTGATCGGTTGCGCCAGCCGGTGTTATATTTCTGAAACCGGTGAGTTATTCCGGCAGGAAGGACCCGCCGAACCGGTCCAGCAGCAGCCCGTGGCGGAGTCCCCAGCCGCAGACTCGCAGGGAGTCGTGGCCGGACCAGGCGAGGATCCGGGTCAGGATCAGTCCGCCGCCGAGGATGATGTCCGCCCGTTCGGCGGGCAGGCCCGGGAGCCGGCGCCGCCGGGCCAGGGGCAGCAGGCGCAGCAGCTCCAGCAGCTCGGCGACCACCGCGGCGTCGAGCGCCAGGCCGTGGATCGCCGCGCCGTCGTGAACGTGCAGTCCCAGGTGGATCGCGGCCAGGGTGGTGACGGTGCCGCCGATGCCCACCAGCGGGACCGTAGGTGAGGGGATCAGCGACAGGGCGGCCAGTTCGGCGTCCACGGCGACGGCCGCCCGGTGGAACGCCGCCTCGGGTGGCGGGTCACCGGCCAGGAACCGTTCGGTGCAGTGCAGGGCCCCCAGATGGAAACTGCACCGGGCGTTCGGGCCGCTGGGGTCGCCCTGGATGAGCTCGGTGCTGCCGCCGCCGATATCCACGACATTACAGTCGCCAGGGACCAGTCCGCCGGCCGCCGCGGCGGCGAATGACAGGCGGGCCTCTTCCTCCCCGCTGAGGACCGTCACGTCGAGGCCCAGCGACCGGCGCACCCGGTCCAGGAACTCGCCGGCGTTGGCCGCGGTCCGGAGCGCCATGGTTCCCGCGGCCGCCACGTCCGCGGCGCCCGCGCGGCGGACCTCCTGGAGCAGTCCGGCCACCGCCTCCGCCGCCCGGTCCATGGCGGCCGGGTCCAGCCGGCCGGTCTCCTTGACCCCCTGGCCCAGCCGGGCGACGACGACGCGGTCGGACGCCACCGACCAGGCGCCGGCGGCGTCCCAGTCCATCACCACGGCCTTGATGGAGTTGGTACCGATATCCAGGGCGGCGAAACGAGCCATGATCAACGCTCCCGGGCGCCCCGTTCGGGGCGCGCCCGCTCCATCCTACCAAATTGCGGCTGACCTGTCATGGACGCCGGCTGAAAATACTCTGCAACCGGGACGGCGCCGCGGGGTTTAACCAGGTGACAACAATCTTTGGAGGTAACCATGAAGCAGAACCTGATCCTGGTGACCGGAGTGTTGGTGCTGGTGCTGGCCCTGGCCGGCAGCGCCTGGGCCGACGATCCCGATTGGGGGGAACAACGGAAGACCATCCTCATGGCCGAGCTGAAGGCTGAGCTGGGCCTGAGCGACGCGCAGGTGGCTGAACTGGACACCCTGGCGGTGACGCACCGCCAGAGCCTGATCGACACGTACGCCGAGATCGGGGCGATCCTGAAGGAGATCCGCATCCTGCGCGAGCACTGGGAGGAGAACTTCGATGAGATCGTCGCCCTGCAGTTCGACGTCATGGTGAAGGAGTACGAACGCGGCGAGTTGTGGGAGCAGTTTGCCGCGGCGGTGACCGCGGCCCTCACCGAGGAGCAGGCGGAGTTCAAGCGCCTGGTGATGAAGGTGCTCGACGAGGCGTACCGCCTCAGTCCGCCCCGCCATCGGCCCGATGGCGACGATGATGGGGCGGATCCGTCCGCGCGCCGCCGGTAGCACCGGAACGAACAGCGGGTGAACCCGCCGCCCGGCCGCCGGCCGTCCCCCCGCCGGTTGGCCGGGCGGCGCTATTTGATCGCCGGTCCCGCCGTGGTCATGTAGAGCGCCGTCTCCTCCCGGCCGTCCACCCCCAGCAGCTTGTTGACCTCCTCGTCGTAGAGCGCGGCGATGGCGCAGCAGCCCAGGCCCAGCGCCTCGGCCGCCAGGGCGACGTTTTCGGCGATGTGCCCCGCGTCGAGGTAGATGTAGCGGTACGCCCGCTGGCCGTACTTCCAGGCGGCGCGGGGGACCACCGCCGTCCAGACGAAGGTGACCGCGGCCCGGCTCACCATGCCCTGGTCCAGCGCGGCGTGGGCCAGCAGCCGGCCCGCGTCGCCGGTCCGGATCCGCTCCAGCGCCCAGCGGGGGATGTTCAGGTGGTAGATCCCGCGGGCCAGCCGCTCCACGGCGTGGGCGTAGAGGTACGTTTCCACCGGGTAAAGCGCCCCGGCCGACGGCGCCGTGCGCAGGATGTAGCCGAAGGCGCGCGCCGTCACTCCCTGGGCGGCCCAGAGCAGCGCCTCCAAGGTGGCGTAGGGGATGGCGCCGTCGGCATACTCGCGCCGGGAGCGGCGATGCTCCAGCGCCTGCCAGAGGTTGAACTCGAGGTCGGGCCGGACGGTGGCCAGCGGGATCACCGCGTCCGCCGCCGGGTATTCCTTGAACGCCGCCGGCTCCTCGGACGGCATCCGCCCGGCCGGAATGTGGTCGGGCGTGTACTTGGTCAGCTCCTGGAAGAGCTCGCCGATCTGTTCATGGTTCACTTCATCCGATGGGTTCATCGCCGCCTCCTCGATCATTCCGCCGGCCCGATCGCACACCCGGGGTCAGCCGTGCCGCCATTATAGCATTGGCGATCGAAGCTGGCCGGCCTGTCCGCTTCGATCATCATGCGGGCGTTTCACTGGATCCCGCTTGACATCCCTCAAACAACTCGGGTATACAATGGCTCCTGTCGCCACCAGAAGCGAGGAACCGACACGGTGATCAACCGCAACATGAAAAACATGCTGCGGCGCGCCGCGACTGACGGCGACCGCCTGGATGGCCCATGACACCCAAAACCATCGTGCGCAACCTGTTTGAAACGACGATCACGCTCCGTCTGGCTCGGCTGGGCTTTGCCTATGTCCCCACCCGGTTCGCGTTCAGGCGTCAGTCAGCCGGCTTTCAGCAACAGATCACCATCACGTTGAGTCACAGGAACACCCGGGAATCCATCCGTTTCTGGTCGGCCTTCAACGTGGCGTCGCGACGCTATGACGAATGGTTACGGGCCCAGGGGCGGCCGCCGCACCAGGGCTTCCTCGGGGGCTGCATGGACTGGAACATCCCGGGCTGGTGTCCGCCGGACGATCCCGAGACGTCGTTCGACTGCTCCAGCCCGGCCCGGCGGGAAGCCGTGCTCGATGACTGGTTCCGCCGGTGCGTGTCGGTGGGATTGCCTTACCTGGACGAGCTGTCGTCATGGGACGGCCTGGCCGCCGACCTCGTGCGCGGGCGGTGGCACTGGGACCGCGCCGCTGATTTCTACCTGATCGCTGGCCGGCCGCGGCAGGCCGTCGAGACGCTGGTCCGGGGGATTGAGGAACTGCAATCCAGGGATTACGACTGTCCCGAACACGCGGCTCCGGCTCTGGTCCAGAAGCGGCGGCGGCAGGCGCTCGAGCGGGACCGGGCCATCGCGGGTTTTCGGGCGCGGATGGCGAGCCTGGCGGCCGGTGGCCTGTCGACCGCCGGCGACGAGTTCCATACTTCACTTGAGGAGGCGGACCGATGATGACGGTGCTGATTGTCGTGGCGCTGGTGGCCGTGGTGATTGTTGGGGCGGTCGTCCTGTTTTGGAACTCGGGACGCGGCGGGGACGCCGCGCCCGGAGCGGCGTCCACCGGAGATCAAACCGCAACCCCGGTGCCGCCGACGGACCCAGCCGGCCCGATCACATCCCGGTACGCCGAGGCGGACGGCGTGTCCATCGACCCGAACCGGATCCCGGAGCACCTGCGGCACCTGCTGGACTACGCCCGGGTGTGGGCCATCGGCGACGACGTGGAGCGCGACCACTTCATGCGGAGCGTGCCGCTGGCGGAGAAGCAGGCCTTCGTGGACGCCGTCGACCCGCTCCAGGACGAGTTGGCGAAGTGGTCGGCGGCGCACCGCCACGACGTGCCCGTGCCCGACGAGGTGGTGCTGTACGACATGATGGCCGAGGCGGCGGCGGAGGCGGTCGCGGAAGTCTATCCGAAAGGAAAGTGACGGGTGGGCGATCATGCCGGAACGACTTCTGACGCGCAGTCAGGGCCCGTCCGGCGATCGGCGGATTCGTACTGCTGAACGCTAACCGAGCAAGGAGGGAGTGTTATGACCACACCCGCTGACGACTACCTCATGGGCCGGACGTCCGCGGAATACCAACGCCTGCGCGCGCAGGCGAAGGTGTGGGAGGAAGGCACCCGGCGCGTGCTCCTCAAGGCCGGTCTGCGACCGGGACTGTCTTGCCTGGACATCGGCTGCGGTCCCGGCGAGGTCATGCGCCTCATGAGTGAGATGGTTGGCCCGGCGGGTTCCGTGACCGGCGTCGACGTGGACGGCCGGGTGGGCCGGGAAGCGCTCGACGTGTTGCGGTCGACCACCGGCGGCCAATACGCGTTCCACGAGATGGACGTCGAGTCGGCTGAACGAGTCCCCGGCGGTGCTTTTGACGCGGTGTTTTCCCGCATCCTGCTGATCCATCTCAAGGAGCCGGAGGCATTTCTGCGCAAGATGATGAGCTGGACGAAGCCGGGCGGCGTCGTCGTGGTGCAGGAGTACGACTTCGAGTCGTGGGACGTCTGCCCGAGGCTGGACGCCGTGGTCGAGGTGATCCGGACGTTTCGCGCCGTGGCGGAGAAAGGGGGGCGTGACACCCGGCTCGGCTTCAAATTGCCCGCATGCTTCATCGCGGCTGGGTTGGGCCCCCCGGACGGCATCGACGTCGCGGCATTGGTCAGTGAGTTGGCCGTTGGAGGCCGCATGACCCAGGAGGTCTACACCAGCATCTTCCCCATGGCCCAACAGCTGGGCCTGACGGACGAAGCGAACCGGCGGCGGATTTTTGATGCCATCGACGGGGCCATCCAGACCGGCGGCTATTATGTGTTGAGTCCGCTGCTCATCGGCGCCTGGAAGCGCCGCCCCATAGAGTAAAAGGTGGGCATTGGGGATAGAATCGGGGTATCGGGGCGGACACGCCAAGAGATTAAAACGGAACATCGACGACCGTCGGTACGTTCTTGATGACAACACCCCGATGGTTGCGTTGGTGGGTGACATCCAGCCGATGGAGGAGTCCGAGACATGACCGCAGAGACGAAGATCCGCCCCATGCGCGACGAGGAGAAACCGGCGGTCCGCGACATCATGCGGCGGTCGTTCCCGCTGGTGCAGCGATGGTTTTTCTCATTCACTCCCCACGTCCTGGTGGCGGAGACCGGGGGGAAAATCCAGGGCGCCGTCGTGCTCAAGCTGTTCGCGCTGCCGCGCGGGCGCCGGGGCGGGCTCATGTACTGGGCCTTTACCCGTCCGGACACGAGGGGGCAGGGAGTGGGCCGGCAGTTGTTCGATGCCGGCATCCGCTTTCTGGAAGAGCAGGCTTGCGACGAAATCCTCGGCTGCGTGGAGGGGAACAACACGAGTTCCAGCAATCTGCTGGCGGCGCGCGGCTTCGAGATCCTGTCGCCGGGCCGGCAGCTTCGCCGCTGGGGGCTGCACACCCCCCTCGTATGGCTGAAGATCTTCCACTACATCGACATCGGGCATTTCGTCTGGGCGCATCCCGGGCCCGGCCGCGCCGACAGCGCCCCGCTGCAGTGGTGGGGCAACCTGGCGATGAACAGCCTGCTGCTGTTCCTGGTTTTCTGGCGCCTCAAGGGAGCGGCGTTCTTCGCCTCGTCCCTGTGCTACGAAATCCCCGTCGTGCTCGGCGTGTTTTTCGGTGTTCGGGAGCTGGCGATGCGCCTGGTCACCCGCGGGCATGGACTCGCGGTGCGCTACCGCGCCTGGGAGTCGGCGTTCCCGCTGGGCCTGGCGCTGGCCGCGGGGCCGGCCTGGTGGTTTCCGATTCTCGGATCCGTCTATCCGGCGGCTCCGAGCTGGCGGTACCGGGACGCCATCCGGAAGCTGGGCCCGGTGGCGGCGGCCGGCGGTCTGGCGCTGCTGCTGCTGTCCTGGGGCGCGTGGGCGCTGCTGCGATGGGCGGCCATCCCGCCGATGGTTTTACCGTTCATCAAGCTGACGGCCACGCTCGGACCCCTGGCGGCCCTGTTCGACATCGCCCTGCCGTTCTTCCCGTTCGTCTCCTTCAACGGCCGCCGGATCTGGGACTGGAGCCGTCCGGCGTGGGTCGTCCTGGCCGTCCTGGCCGTGGCCCGGTTGTTCGTGTGAGATCGCCGGGATTTCGGCGAGGAGCGCAACATCCGGGTTAACGATGCCCGGATTCTTCCACAAGCCGGCTTTCACCAGGCGTTCGATGAGCGCTTTTCGCCCCATGTGGCCGGCCATGAAGGCCTTCAGGTCCAGCGCGAAAGACTCTCGGTCCTTATGCATCGCATACGCCTCGGCCAATTCCACCATGACGCCGCAGGCCCGGTCGTAAGCGGCTCCCGACCGTCTTTCCAGTGTCTTCTCCACCGACTGCCAAGCCGCGGGAAAATTTTTCGCCAAAAGTTTCAGGTTGGCCTCATGCTGCCGGCGCTGTTCCTGTTCACGCCGCTGCTGTTCCAGGAGCCGGTTCGCCCGGCGGATCCGGCGCGCCTTGGCGGCGTTCCGCCGCAGCTCGCCCACCGTGCGCCGCGGCGCCGCCGCCGCTCCGGTTCGTCCGGCGCGCCAGGCGGCGAACCGGACCTTCAACTCGCGTTCCGCCCGCGCGCCTCTTCCGTCGAGCAGTTGCTGCAGGAATTCCGTTGATTCTTCACGGGGCAGGCCGGAGAGCCAGTCCTGCATCGCCAGTTGGCGCTCGGCCGATGTTTCAGGTGCCGCGACGCCCATGGCGGCGCCCGCCAGCAGGGCGCCGTCCACCTCCAGGAATTTCGCCAGCGCCCGCTGCGCCGGCGTCCAGTCTCCCAATCCCGCCAGGGAGAACGGCTCGAGGTTGTCGTCTTCCAGCAGGTCCTGGCCCAGGGCGGCCAGCCAGCCGATGTACAGGCCGCGGAGGTCTCCGCGGAGCAGCTCGTCCCGGAGCGGCGCCAGCCGCGCCATCCAGCCGCGGCCGCTGTGCCAGCCGACTTCGCCGGACTTTCTGGACTCCTCCCGGTGCCAGGTGACGATCCAGTGCGTGGGGGTCGCCTTGAACCAGAGGCAGTCGTCCTCCGTCAGCGCGTCGGTGGTCTCCTTCACCAGCGCCTCAAGGGGCAGGCGCAGCATGAAGACGGCCGTTCCCCAGTAGGCCCGGTAGACATGAGCGTCGAAATACCGCTCCATGAGCCGGCTGGGACTTCCTTTAAAATTACCCCAGTGGTGCACGGTGATGAAACTGCTGGCCGTGATCCGGGCCCGGGTGGACAGCAGCCGCAACTCGGCCTTCTCGCCGGGCGTCAACGGCCGGTCGATGGCGAGAAATTCGTAGTACTGGAACTCGCTCATGACTGCTGGCCTCCTCTCCCGTCGCCTGCCGCATGTGGGCGGGCCACACACCATTACCGGCAGGCGCGGCTCGCTCATTCAGATGGTCCGACAATTGTATATGGATTTGCCATGTTTTGCATAGGGGCTGTTGATTTGCTTTGCCGCCCGCTGAATCCGCACGATCCAAGGGATTGTATCGCTCGATCCCGCGGCCCGGCCGCGCCGGCGGCCGCGGCATGTAGCCCGGGCCGAGAGGCCCGGGTGGCCGGAAGAGAAGGGCGGGGGAGAGCCGCGTCAGCGGCGGCGGAAAAGGGGCAGAGCCACTGACACGGGGAGAAAGTGGATGTCCCCGTTTGCCGTTCGGCACGACCATTGATTAGAACTGAAAATGGGATCCCCAATCGTCTGTCCCTTACCTGTCGCTCCTGCGGAGCTCGGTCGCGCTAACTCCTGGCTGACCCGGACCTTTCGGTCCGGGCTACACCCCGTCGCCGCTCGTGCGGCGGGATCCTGCCGCAGGCCGCGTTCATCGAACGCGGCCTACAAAACAGCCGGGGGAAATCTCCCCCGGCTGAAAAGTGGCTCCTGAGGTAGGACTTGAACCTACAACCCGCCGGTTAATCCCGCCTGCGGCGGGACTCTGCTGATTGAGCGCGTTCGAGGAACCGGCCGATGCTCTGTTTCTTGATCCGTTTTTCTAGAATCATGGCCTCGCTGCGCGTGGCGCATTCGTCCTGCCAAACAAGCTGCCATGGACCGGGAAACCGCTTGGTCGTTCGCGTGAGTCGATAGGCTGGATCATTGTGCTGGCGGAGCCGGTTTTCCAGATCGCCGGTGTGGCCGCAGTAGAAGCGGCGGGTGGACTGACTCTGCAGAATGTAGACCCAGTACATGATAAAAACAGCCGGGGGAAATCTCCCCCGGCTGAAAAGTGGCTCCTGAGGTAGGACTTGAACCTACAACCCGCCGGTTAATCCCGCCTGCGGCGGGACTCTGCTGATTGAGCGCGTTCGAGGAACCGGCCGATGCTCTGTTTCTTGATCCGTTTTTCTAGAATCATGGCCTCGCTGCGCGTGGCGCATTCGTCCTGCCAAACAAGCTGCCATGGACCGGGAAACCGCTTGGTCGTTCGCGTGAGTCGATAGGCTGGATCATTGTGCTGGCGGAGCCGGTTTTCCAGATCGCCGGTGTGGCCGCAGTAGAAGCGGCGGGTGGACTGACTCTGCAGAATGTAGACCCAGTACATGATAAAAACAGCCGGGGGAAATCTCCCCCGGCTGAAAAGTGGCTCCTGAGGTAGGACTTGAACCTACAACCCGCCGGTTAACAGCCGGCTGCTCTGCCGATTGAGCTACTCAGGAACGTTGAATTGTCAATGTCCGTCGGGAATTCAGGCGGTCCTTCAAAGAGGGGTAATCTACCAAAGGGCATCAATACTGTCAATAACTTTGTGTGGAGCGTCCGGGTGCTCTTCGCTCCCAGGTCACTGTTCGGGTTCTGCGTATTTGATCCCGGCGATGTCCTGGGCGTTGACGTCGTAAAACGTGGATTCCACCAGCCGATTGTACGAAGTCCAGAGAAATATGCGCACCTTCGCCCGGACCTTCAGACTGCGGACGAACCAGAAGCGCTGCTCCGGCAGGTACTGGCGGGTGTAGTGGATATGCAGCCGGCTGATGTTGGCCAGAATGCCCCAGCCGATGTGGATGGAACCGTTGTTGTCCACCACCGCCTGCATCAGCTCCTTCTCGTTCTCGTCGACCCAGCCGTAGCCGTACACGTTCTCCATGATCTTCGAGGCGATCTTCCGTTCGGGGAACTTGCCCGGAATCGGGTCGAAGCGGACCTTGACGGCGGTGCGGTCCTGAACGGATTCCCGCCCCACCAGCTTGTAGCTGTAACGCTGGAGGAGCGGCGTGATGTAGATCGCCTGGATTTTTTCCTTGTTTGAGGGTTTGGCGATCTCGTCGTCGATGGCTTTCTTCTTGCGCGCTTCCTGCGACTGGATGTAGTTCGCCGACATGGGCTTGCCGTTCTTGGCCTCAAGCACGTAGACCGGCTCCTTGCGGTACCAGGTGATCCGGTAGATCTCCTCCAGCCGTTCGGAAACTTTGTCGCCGTCAAAGTCGGTGGTGATCCGGCGCTCCCGGTGGTTGGGCCGGGGCGGGTTGCGCTCCCAGACAAGGATCTTGTCGAAAACCTCGTCCAGGAATTGCTGCTGGGGTGGCAGCGGACGCTCGGCCGTCTGTCCGGCTGCGGGCGGCAGCAACAGCAAGGCAGCTAGAACCACCCCAACAGTTGGAATACGGACAAAGGAGGCGACTGGAATTTGCGGCACTCGCATGTTCTCCCCGGGTGAGCATCCGCCTGGAAATGAACCGCCCTATTTTAACCGAAGACCGGTTCGGGCGATCAGGAGTCTGTAAAAATAATATTCGAATTTGCCCAATCCGGCTGAGCCGAAACCAAATCGCCAATCAACCGCCGGCGGGTCGCCGGTTCGCGGTCAGCCTCGGGGCCTTTTTTAGCCAGGGGGAAAATCGCGGCTTTTTTGTTATCATGGATCGGCGGGTTCCGCGTCGGACTCCGCGACACATGTCCAATCTCATCGCCACAGGAGAATGGCCCATGCAACGACTGATCCGATGCCTCGCACTCGCGCTGGTGCTGCTGCTGGCGGCCGCGGCGGCCCCCGCCCAGCAGACCGCGGCCAAGCCCAAGTCGTCTGCCCCGCCGAAGACAACCGCCCAGACGAAGACAGCCGCCCAGAAGAAGGACCAGGCGCCGGCCGTCTACCAGGCCCGGTTTGAGACGTCCAAGGGCGCGTTCGTCATCGAGGTCACCCGCGCCTGGGCGCCCCGGGGCGCCGACCGGTTCCACAAGCTGGTCAAAAGCGGCTACTACGACGACTGCCGCTTCTTCCGGGTCATCGCCGGATTCATGGCGCAGTTCGGCATCAACGGCGATCCGGAAGTGAACGCCGCCTGGAACGGCGCCACCCTCACCGACGACCCGGTGGTCAAGTCCAACCGGCGCGGTTACGTGTCGTTCGCCATGAGCGGACCCAATTCCCGCACCACCCAGGTGTTCATCAATTACGACGACCGCAACGCCAACCTGGACGGCATGGGCTTCGCCCCGTTCGGCCGGGTGGTGCAGGGGATGGAGGTCGTCGACGCCCTCTTCTCGGGCTACGGCGAGGGCGCGCCCCGCGGCCGCGGACCCGACCAGGGCCGGATCCAGGCGTTGGGGAACGCGTATCTGAATTCCCGCTTCCCCAAGCTCGACTACATCGTCAAGGCCGCCATCGTGGCGAACCCGACCAAATAAGGCGGGTACTGTTCCCGCCGGGCGATCGGTCCCGTCCGGCCGGGTGGTATACTGAATAGGCGGTATCCCGGCTGCCGAAGGAGATGAACCATGTGGGAACACATTATGGCCATGCTACCGGGCAGGGCGGAACCACCGTGTCTGTCGCTCTACCAGCCCACCCACCGGCACCACCCGGACAATCTCCAGGATCCCATCCGGTTCCGGAACCTGCTGAAGGAGCTCGAAACCTCGCTCAAGCAGAAGTACGCGCCGGATGAGGTCCGGCGACTATTGCAGCCCTTCGGGACGTTGGCCGAGGACCGCGACTTCTGGAACCACACCCGTGACGGCCTGGCGGTGTTCGGCGCCCCGGACGGCTTCCGCGTGAACCGGCTCCAGCGGCCGGTGCCCGAACTGGCGCTGGTGGCCGACAGCTTTCACGTCAAGCCGCTGCTCCGCCTGGTTCAGTCGGCCGACCGGTACCAGGTGCTGGGCCTGAACCGGCGGGAATGGAAGCTGTTCGAAGGAAACCGCGACGCTTTGGACGAAGTGGATCCGCTGCCGAGTGTCCCCCGCACGCTAGTTGCGACACTGGGCGAGGAGAAATCCGAGCCGCACCTCACTGTCGCCTCCTATGGCCAGGGCGCCGCCGGACCCGCCATGCATCACGGACACGGTTCCAGGAAAGACGAGGTGGACGTCGACGCCGAACGTTTTTTCCGGGCGGCGGACCAGGCGGTTCTGGAGCACCATTCCAAGCCGTCGGGCCTGCCGTTGCTGCTGGCGGCGCTGCCGGAGCATCACCACCTGTTCCGGCGGGTGAGTCGCAATCCGTTCCTGCTGGAAGAGGCGCTGGAAATTCATCCGGACGATCTGGGCCTCGAGGCGCTGCGGGAGCGCGCCTGGCGCGTGATTGAGCCGCGCTATCGGGCGCGGCTGGCGGATCACTGCAGTGAGTTCCAGCGGGTTCAGGCCCAAGGGCGGGGGACTGACGACCTGGCGGAGGTGGCCCGGGCCGCCGCCGCCGGGCGGGTGGCCACCCTGCTGCTCGAAGCCGAGCGCCAGGCGCCCGGCAGGATCGATGCCGCATCCGGGGAGATTGTCGCCGGCCAACTGGCGCACCCGGAGATCGACGATTTGCTGGACGACCTCGGTGAGATGGTGCTGCGCCGGAACGGCCAGGTGGTGGTGATCGAAGCGGCGGCGATGCCGTCCCGGACCGGCCTCGCGGCGATATACCGGTATTGAGCCGGAACGGATTCATGAGCCGAAAACAGCAATCCGACAAGACCGGATCCCCCGCGCCGCCCGCGTCCACTGAGGCGATCCTGGAGAGCATCTCCGACGGGGTGTTCACCGTGGACCACGAGTGGCGCATCACCTCGTTCAACCGGGCGGCCGAGACGATCACCGGAGTTTCCCGCGAGGAGGCGATCGGCCGGTCCTGCTGCGAGGTGTTCCGCTCCAGCATGTGCGAGACCGACTGCGCCCTGCGCCGGACGCTCAAATCCGGCCGGCCCATCATCGGCCGCACCGGCTACATCATCCGGGCCGACGGCGGCCGCGTGCCCATCAGCCTCTCCACGGCGGTCCTGCGCGACGCCGCCGGACGCGTCGTGGGCGGGGCGGAAACGTTCCGCGACCTGAGCGAGATCGAGGCGCTGCGCCGCGAGCTGGCCGGCGGCGCGCGGGTGGGCGAACTCATGAGTCACAGTCCGCTCATGCAACGCGTGTTCGACATCCTGCCGGCCGTCGCCGCCAGCCCCAGCACGGTGCTGATCCTCGGCGAGACCGGCACCGGCAAGGAACTGCTGGCCCGGACCATCCACGCCCTGAGCCCTCGGGCGGACGGCCCGTTCGTCGCCGTCAACTGCGGGGCGCTTCCCGACACGCTGCTCGAGTCGGAGCTGTTCGGTTACAAGGCGGGCGCCTTCACCGGCGCGGTCAAGGACAAGCCCGGCCGCTTCGCCCTGGCCCGGGGCGGCACGCTGTTCCTGGACGAGATCGCCGAGATCAGCCCGGCGCTGCAGGTGCGGCTGCTGCGGGTGCTTCAGGAGCGGGTTTTCGAGCCGCTGGGCGGGACCCGGTCCGAAAGCGCCGACGTCCGCGTCATCGTCGCCACCAACCGGGACCTGGCGGAGCAGATGCGCCAGGGGCTGTTCCGCGACGACCTGTTTTACCGGATCAACGTGGTCCGGGTGGAGCTGCCGCCGCTGCGCCGGCGCCCCGAAGACCTGCCCCTGCTCGTGGAACAGTTCATCGAGCGGTTCAACCGGATCCAGGGGAAGGCGATCCAGGGCATCGCGCCCGAGGCGCTGTCGCTGCTCATGGCCCACGCCTGGCCCGGCAACGTGCGCGAGCTGGAGAACGTGATCGAACGGGCGTTCATCCTGTGCGCGGGCGGGACCATCGGCCTGGAGCACCTGCCGGAGGAGCTGACCGTCCGCCGGACCGCCGCCGTCACGGCCCCCGACATGCGCGCCGCCCGGGAACTGCTGGACGCCCGGAGCATCCGGGCCGCGCTGGAGCGCCACGGCGGCAACCGCCTCGCCGCGGCCCGCGAACTGGGCATTCACAAGAGCACCCTGTTCCGGAAGATGAAGCAGCTGGGAATCCGACCGCCCAATCGGGACGGGCGCACCCGTTCCGAGTGACCGATACAGTCTTATATTTGCGACTTTTTCTGAGATATGGGTTGCAATATTGCGACTCATTCTTTTGGGCTTCCAGTCACGACTGCAATCATAAATATCGAATTTACAATGGGTATGCCTGATTCGGGCCAAATCGGCATGAATGGCATGGCCCGTGCATTTACCCGCAATGCAGACACTGTCTGCGGAGCAGCACCGATGAAAGCAGCCTTCGCCACCTGGGACAACCGAATCGCGCCGGTATTCGACGTCAGCCGATCCATCCACCTTGTGGAGACGGAGGCCGGTCGCGTCGTCGCGGAACGCCGGGTGGCGCTCGCCGACGAGTTGCCGGCCCGGAAGGCGTCCCGGTTGTCCGAGCTGGGCGTGGGGCTGCTGGTGTGCGGGGCGATATCGCGCCCCCTGCAGGTCCTCATCGCCGCCCGGGGCATCGACGTGATCCCGTTCGTGGCCGGCGATCTGGACGCCGTCATCCAGGCCTGGCTGGCGGGCGAACTGGCGGCGGACCGCTTCGCCATGCCCGGGTGCTGCGGACACGGCTGGCGCCGGCGCGGCGGGCGGGCCGGACAACACATGGAGGGAACAAACATGAGCGGCAGATTTCGAGGTGGTGCCGGCGGCGGCCGAGGTGGTGCCGGCGGCGGTGGAGGTCGCGGCGGCGGCGGTGGTCGCGGCGGCGGATGGGGACAAGGTGGCGGCCAGGGCGCCGGTCGAATGGGTGGTCCGGCTGCTGCGGGACCGGACGGCTGGTGCGTGTGCCCGGGCTGCGGCCATCGGCAACCCCATGAGCGGGGCGTACCGTGCAACCAGTTGGTCTGTCCCCAGTGTGGCGGGCCGCTGACGCGCGACGCCGGAAATACAATGAAGCAGGAGGAATGAACATGCCAGGAGGAGATCGAACCGGACCGATGGGGATGGGCCCCATGACAGGACGTGCCGCCGGCTACTGCGCCGGATATGCGGCGCCCGGTTACGCCAATGCGGTGCCGGGGCGCGGCTTTGGGATGGGCTTCGGCTGGGGCCGGGGCCGGGGCGGCGGCGCCTGGGGCCGCGGCGGGGGCCGCGGCTGGCGGAACCGCTTCTACGCCACGGGTCTGCCGGGCTGGGCGCGCGGGAACGCGGCGTTCGGGCCCCAAGGGTACGCGGCGCCGCCTGCTGCGCCTGATCCGACGATGGAAAAGCAGATGCTGCAGGGGCACATCGAGGCGCTGAAAGCCGAGTTGGAATCGGTTCAGCAGCGGCTCAGCGAGCTGGAACAGGAAGGATCGGACGCCAAGTGATCCGCTTCAGGAGCATCAGGAGTATAATGTGACGGATCGAGTGGACGCCGCCCCTGAGGGGCGGTCGTCCACCCGGTTCACGCAAACCCGATTGACGCCAAGGAGGAGACAGCATGGGCATTCGAGGACGCGAGATCGTCGGAAAAAACGTGGACCGCGTGGTGGAGCTGCTGAACAAGGCGTTCGCGGACGAGTGGCTGGCCTACTACCAGTACTGGCTGGGGGCGAAGATCATCTCCGGACCCATGAAGGACGCGGTGATCACCGAACTGATGCAGCACGCTGCGGACGAGCTGCGTCACGCCGACATGGTGTCCAACCGGATCATCCAGCTCGGGGGCACGCCGCTGACCTCGCCCACGCACTGGTTCAAGTGGACCAACTGCGGCTACGACGAACCCACCGACCCGTACGTGGCGAAGATCCTGGAGCAGAACATCAAGGGCGAGCAGTGCGCCATCTCGGTGTACCACGCCCTGACCAAGGAAGTGCAGGCGGACGACCCGGTGACCTACAACATCGCCGTCCAGATCCTCCAGGACGAGGTGGAGCACGAGGAGGACCTGCAGGCGCTGCTGGAAGACCTGCAGTTCATGATGGCCAAGGGGCGCTGAAACGCTCCCCCGCTTCGGTTTCCGGTCCGCGCCGGAAGCGCGCATGAATTCTGAATCGATCGAATTGAAGGAGCTCAGTGTGAAGATTGCGTTCACTGCATCCGGTGAATCGTTGGATTCCCCGCTGGACAGCCGGTTCGGCCGCGCGCCGAAATTCATCATCTACGACACGGACACGCAGGCGCACACCGTCATCGACAACGCCCAGAACCTGAACGCGGCCCAGGGCGCCGGCATTCAGTCGGCGGAGACGGTGGCCCGGTCTGGCGCGCAACACCTGGTGACGGGCCATTGCGGCCCCAAGGCGTTCCGGGTGCTCGCGGCGGCGAAGGTCGCCGTGTACACCTGCAACGCGGCCACGGTGCGCGAGGCGCTGGACCGGTTCATCGCCGGCGAGCTGAAGCCGGCGGCCGCGGCCGACGTCGATGGCCACTGGGTGTGATCCGCGGCACGCACCCGTGACGACAGCGCACCGCCGGAGAGCCACGTGGATCTGACCCCCGACCTCAGCCGGGAAATCAACTATCGTCCCATCGGCATCATCCGCAGCCCGTTCACCCGGGCCGAGGATGCGCCGATCCAGCCCCGCTACGCGGCGGCCGCTGAAGGACGCGCCGAAATCCGCCCCGAATTCGAGGCGGGCCTGGCCGACCTGGAGGGCTTCTCGCACATCATCCTGATCTACCACCTGCATCAGGCCGGCCCCGCGCGGCTCCGCGTGAAGCCGTTCCTGCAGGACGCGGAGCGCGGGGTCTTCGCCACCCGCGCGCCGTGCCGGCCCAATCCCATCGGACTGAGCGTCGTGGAGTTGATCCGGCGGGAGGGCGATGTGCTGCACCTGCGGGGCGTGGACGTGCTGGACGGGACGCCGCTCCTTGATATCAAGCCGTACGTCAGCCGGTTCGACTGCTGGCGGACGACGCGTGACGGGTGGCAGGACGAAGTGGACGAGGCCACCGCCGCGGCCAGAGGTCGCCGGGCCGCCGGCGCGCCGGCAGCCCGGACGGCAGGCCCGGGACAGCCGCCGGGAAGGGAGTCCCGATGAGTCCGGCGCACAGTCTCAGCCCGCTCGGATTCCGCCTGATGGCGCTGGAGTTTCGAATCCGCGACTGGCTGCGGCCGCCGCGGCGGATCCTGCGGGAGATCGACCTGCAACCGGGCATGACGATTCTGGACTTCGGCTGCGGGCCCGGCGGTTTCGCTCTGGCGGCGGCCCGGCAGGTGGCGCCGTCCGGCCGGGTGTGCGCGCTGGATGTGTTGCCCATCGCCCTGGAGTCGGTGCGGCGGCGCGCGGCCCGGCAGCGGCTGGACAACATCCGGCCCATGGCGGCGGACCGGATCGGCGAGATTCCCGATGCCTCGGTGGACCGCGTGCTGCTGTTCGACGTGCTGCACGACATTCCCGAACCGGGGTCCGTCCTGGCGGAGATCCGGCGGGTGCTCAAGCCGGACGGGCTGTTGTCAGTGAGCGACCACCACCTGTTGGAAGCGGACGTCCGCCGGCGGATCGGCGCGGACGGATGCTTTCACTGCACCGGCCGGGGTCGGCGGACGATCCGCTTCGCCGCGGGACCGGTTCCATCGGAGGCACGATGATCATCGCTGTGGCATCAGGCAAGGGAGGCACGGGCAAGACCACCGTCTCGGTGAACCTCGCCCGGGTCTTTCCGACGCCGGTCCAGTTGCTGGACTGCGACGTGGAGGAACCCAACGCCCACTTGTTCCTGCAGGGGCCGCCGCCGGAGCTCGAAACCGTGAATCTGCCCGTTCCGGAGGTGATCGCCGACCGGTGCGACGGCTGCGGCGCCTGCGGCCGCTTCTGCCAGTATCGGGCGATCGTGTCGTTCGGCACCCAGCCGCTGGTGTTTCCGGAACTGTGCCACGGCTGCGGCGGCTGCGTGCTGGTCTGCCCGCGACAGGCCATCGTGGAAAAACCGCGGCGCATCGGCGTCATCGAACGGCGCCAGGCGGACCACATCCGCCTCGTCACGGGTCGGATGGACGTGGGCGTGGCCATGGCGCCGCCGCTGGTCCGGGCCGTCAAGGAGCGGCTCGACCCGGCGCTGCCCGCCATCCTGGACGCACCGCCGGGGACGTCGTGCCCCGTCATCGCCACCCTGCGGGATGTGGACGCGGTCCTTCTGGTGACCGAACCCACGCCGTTCGGGCTGCACGACCTGACCCTGGCGGTGGACATGGTGCGGGAGCTGGGCCTGCCCTTCGGCGTGGCAGTCAACCGCGTCGGTGTCGGCGACAATCGGGTGCACGACTACTGCCGCCGGGAAGGCATCCCCGTCTGGCTCGAGATCCCGGACGACCGGCGGATCGCCGAGGCGTATTCCCGCGGGGAATTGATTGTGGATGCGTTGCCGGAATACCGGCCGCTGTTCGACGGCCTGCGGGACCGACTGGACAATCTGGTGCAACAAGGAGCGCGCGCCCATGCCGACCTATGAGTATGAATGCGAAGGCTGCGGCCACCGCTTCGAACGGCGGCAGTCCATCACCGCGGCCGCTTTGACGCAATGCCCCGATTGCGGCGGCCCGCTGCGCCAACTCGTGAGCGGCGGCTCGGGATTTATCATCAAAGGCGGGACCGCCCGGTCCGGCCCGGCGCGGGGCGGCTGCTCCCTGGAGCGGGAAGGGCGCACCTGCTGCGGCCGGACCGAGCGCTGCGGCGAGCCCCGGTGCGAGGAGTGATCATGTCCGGGAGCGGCGCAGTGCGGGAACTGGTGGTGATCAGCGGCAAGGGCGGCACCGGCAAGACCAGCGTGACCGCCTCGTTCGCCGTGCTGGCCGGCCGCGCGGTGATTGCCGACTGCGACGTCGACGCCGCGGACCTGCACCTGGTGCTGACGCCGCAGGTGCGCCAGCGCCACGATTTCTGGAGCGGCCGCGAGGCCCGGATCCGCGCCGCCGACTGCACCGGCTGCGGCCTGTGTCAGTCGCCGTGCCGGTTCGGGGCGATCCAACCCGCCGACGGTGTCTATCGGGTGGACCCGGTCGCCTGCGAAGGGTGCGGCGTGTGCGTGCAGGTCTGCCCCCACGGCGCCATTGATTTCCCCGAGCGACTGTGCGGGGAGTGGATGGTGTCGGACACCCGCGTGGGGCCCATGGTCCATGCGCGCCTCGGCGTGGCCGCCGAAAACTCGGGCAAGCTGGTCTCCACCGTGCGGCAGGAGGCCCGCCGGATCGCCGAAGCGGGCGGCTATCCGTGGGTGCTGGTGGACGGGCCGCCGGGGATCGGCTGTCCGGTCATCGCCTCGCTCACCGGCGCCGCCCGGGTGCTGGTCGTGACCGAACCCACCGTATCGGGCGAGCATGACTTGCAGCGCGTGCTCTCGCTGGCGAGGCACTTCGGCATCCCGGCCTCGGTCTGTGTGAACAAGTGGGACATCAATCCCGACATGACCGGCCGAATCGAAGCGGCCTCCGCCCGGGCCGGCGCCCGGGTGATCGGCCGGATCCGCTATGACGCCGCGGTGACGCGGGCCCAGCTCGCCACCCGGGCGGTGGTGGAGGAAGGCGGTCCCGCCGCCGAAGATATTCGAAACATCTGGAACCTGCTGATGGAGAACGCATCCCATGGATAATTCAAGCGAATTCACCGGCTCGCCGGTGCTGGCCGACCACGTGCAGCATCCCCGCAACCGGGGCGCAATGACACGCGCCGACGGCCACGCCCAGGTGACCGGGCCGTGCGGCGACACGATGATGTTCTGGGTCAAGATCCGCAAGGACCGCCTGGTGCGCGTCACCTTCGAGACCGGTGGCTGCGGCGCCACGGTGGCCTGCGGCAGCGTGGCCACCTGCCTGGCCCAGGATCGCGAAATGACCGACGTCATGGACCTGCAGCCGGAGGCGATCCTCGCCGCAGTCGGCGGCCTGCCGCCGGAATACGAGCACTGCGCCCGGCTGGCGTGCGACACGCTGCGCGCGGCGTGCGCGGACTTCCTGACCCGGCAGGCCCGTCAATCGCGCACCCGGACGAGCGAGTGCCAGACGTGCGGCGACGCCTCCTGCTCCGCCGCCCACCGCATGGACGGCGAGAGCGACAAGGACTTCGATGAGCGCCAGCAGCTGCAGGCCAGCATGTGCCGCATCCGCCACAAGATCGTCGTCCTGTCGGGCAAGGGGGGCGTGGGCAAGAGCACGGTGGCGGTGAACCTGGCGGTGGCGTTGCTGCAGGCCGGCCGGTCGGTGGGGCTGCTGGACGTGGACGTGCACGGCCCCAGCATCCCTACCATGCTGGGCCTCGAGGGCGCGGCCGTCCACGGCGACGACGGGACGCTGGTCCCGGTGGACGCGGACGGGCTGAAGGTCCTGTCCATCGGCTTCTTCCTCCGCAGCCCGGACGACCCGGTGATCTGGCGGGGGCCGATGAAATACGGCGTCATCCGGCAGTTCCTCAAGGACGGCGAATGGGGCGATCTGGATTATCTCATCGTGGACTCGCCGCCGGGCACCGGCGACGAGCCGCTGTCGGTGTGCCAGCTCATCGGGGAGATGGACGGCGCCGTGGTGGTGACCACCCCCCAGCGGGTGGCGGCGGTGGACGTGCGCAAGTCCATCAACTTCTGCCGGCAGCTGGGCGTGCCGGTCCTGGGCGTCGTCGAGAACATGAGCGGCTTCGCCTGTCCGCGCTGCGGCGAGATCACCCCGATCTTCCGCGCCGGCGGGGGTCGGCAGATCGCCGAAGACATGGACGTGCCGTTCCTCGGCTCCATCCCCATCGACCCGGTCATCGCCGAGGCGTGCGACGCCGGCCGGGCGTTCATCCGGCACTACGCCGCCTCGCCCACCGCGGCGGTCATGCAGGGGATCATCCGGCCGTTCCTGGCGCTGGATCTTCCGGATCCGCCGGCCGAAACCAAATCCAAAACCGAATCCGAAATCGAATCCGAATCTCAACCTGAAAAGGAGAACACGATCATGCGCATTGCCATTCCACTGGCTGAGGGGAAGCTGGCGCTTCACTTCGGCCACTGCGAGCGTTTCGCCCTGCTCGACGTCGACCCCGCGACACGGCAGATCATCAAGCGGGAAGACATCGAGGCCCCGCCGCACCAGCCGGGCTTGCTGCCGCCCTGGCTGGCCGAGCGGGGCGTGAATCTGGTTATTGCCGGCGGCATGGGCCAGCGGGCGGTGGCCCTGTTCAACGAGCAGGGCATTCAGGTGCACGTGGGGGCGCCGGCCGAGGCGCCGGAGGACATCGTGCACGCGTTCTTGAAGGGGGCGTTGCAGCTCGGCGACAACGCCTGCGACCATTGAGCCCGGCCGGGACGCGCGGCCCGCGTGACGGCGGTCCCGGCGGCCGGCGCGCGGTCCGCACCGGCGCCTGACAACCCGCAACAGGAGGCGAGAAAACGGACATGGCGAAAATCGGCATCATCATCTGCGGCCGTTACCAGTCGTGCGGCGGCGGCAAGTGCTTCCGGGCCATCCGGGAGCGGGTGGGCGGCTTCGCCGGCTATCCGGCCGACGAGCCGGTGGAAGTGGTGGGCTATTCGTACTGCGGCGGCTGCCCGGGGGGCAACGTCGAATACGTGCCCGTGGAAATGAAGAAAAACGGTGCGGAGGTCATCCACCTGGCCACCGGGCTGGTGGTGGGCTATCCGCCGTGCCCCCGCCTCCGCCAGTTCAAGGAGTACCTCGAGACGGCGCACGGCTTCAAGGTGGTCGTGGGTACCCATCCCATCCCGCTGAAATACATGGAGCAGCACCGGCGACTTCCCTTCTGGAAAGCGGCCGGGATGGAGAAACTGGCCGGGGACCTGATGACGGAGGACCCCAGGATCATGGAGGCCTATAATTGACCCGGGAGCCCGAGGCGGACGACGGATTCGGCCATGATCACTGTCTGCTCTGCGGCCAACGAAATCCGTTGTCCCTGCGGCTTCGGTTCGAGGCGACGGAACCGGCGGCGGTGCGCGCCCGCTTCCGGCCCGGCCGCCGGCTGCAGGGGTATCGGGGCGTGCTCCACGGCGGCGTGATCAGCGCGCTGCTCGATGCCGCCATGACCCACTGCCTGTTCCACCGGGGCGTCCGGGCGGTGACCGGCGACCTGTACGTCCGGTTCCTGGCGCCGGTGACCTGCGACGAGACGCTGGACGTCACGGCCCGGCTGGTGGCGGAGGCGCCGCCCGTCTACCGGTTGGAAGCCCAGCTCAGCCGCGAGGACAAGATTCTGGCCCGGGCCCGCGCCCGGTTCATGGACAGCGGGAGGACCCGATGCCGGCGATCGAAGCGACCCTGACCATTCTGGTGGACAACCAGGCGGCGCCGCCCCTGGCGGCGGAGCACGGCTTCGCCCTCTGGATCGATGCGGCGGGCCGGCGCATCCTGTTCGACGCGGGGCAGGGGGGCGCGCTGCCCGGCAACGCCGAGCAGCTCGGGATCGACCTGTCGGCGGCCGACACGCTGGTGCTGAGTCACGGCCATTACGACCACGGCGGCGGCATCCCCGCCGTGCTGGCGCGCCATCCGGCGATCGCGGTTGTCGCCCACTCCGGCTGTCTGCGCTCTCGCTACGTAGTGTCAAAGCAGGAGACCCGGGCCGTGGGGCTGCCCGAGGCGGCGGCCGCGGCGCTGCGGCGACACTCCCAGGTCCATTGGGCGGACACGCCCGTGGCGCTGGCGCCGGCGATCGGCGTGACCGGCGCCATCCGGCGCGGCAACGATTTCGAGGACACCGGCGGCCCCTTTTTCCTCGACGCGGCGGGCCGGGAGCCCGATCCGCTGGATGACGACATCGCCCTCTGGATCCGGACCCCCCGCGGGCTCGTCGTGTGCGTCGGCTGCGCCCACGCCGGCGTCGTCAACACCGTCCGCCAGGCGCAGGCCCAGAGCGGAACCCGCGAGCTCCTGGCCGTCGTCGGCGGTTTCCACCTGGGCTCTGCGAGCGCGGCGCGCATGGAGCGGACCATCGCCGCGCTGCGGGAGCTGGATCCGTGGCGGCTGGTGCCGTGCCACTGCACCGGCCGCGCGGCCGCGGCGGCGCTCCGGGCGGCGCTGGGCGACCGCGTCGGGCCGGGCGCGGCGGGGCAGACCGTGAGTAGTTGGGAGATAGGAGATAGGAGATAGGAGATAGGAGTTGGAAGCTTCGTCTCGTGCTCGTGACTCGTAATCGTAATCGTGACCGTAATCGTAATCGTGACCGTAATCGGACCTGGGACCTGGGTTCTGGGTCCTGGGTTCTGGGTCCTAGATTTTGGATCCCAGTTCCCAGCACCCAGGTCCTGTCCTTCCTGTTCACCGATTCACCGATTCACCGATTCACCGATTCACCGATTCACCGATTCACCGATTCACCGATTCACCGATTCACCGATTCACCGATTCACCGATTCACCGATTCAACGTTCCCCTGCTCGTGGCACGATCCACCGGTTGGCAACGTGGAGGTACCGCGAGCGGCAGCGAGCGGCGCGAAAGCCCAATCGGCACGCTGTACCCCAGGCGCCCAACCACTCTGTCTGGGCCGCTTGAATGCCCGTCCGGTTGAAGGGCAACCCATTGCCACGGGTTTTGCAACGGCACATCAGGTCGCATGACATGCGCTGCCGCTACCGTGATGGAATGGTGTCGCGGCGTCGGGACATCGCGGCGGCTGGCCTCTCGCGCCGCTCGCTGCCGCTCGCGGTACCTCCCGCCTGACGGCTGTTTGATTTTGCTCATGGTTTCAGTAAAAAAATCCTGCCAATAATTGTCAGAAAAACGGGAGTAACTGATTAATCGCAGCGGCAACTCTCGGCCTGGCGGCCGCGGGTTCGTTATCATGAGGTCTCGGATCCGGCCGTCGACTCCCCCCCCCCC